>Ga0172372_10000559_pt1 | contig 57113 bp, 49 predicted proteins | sample LakKiv5m_2_FD_114544 | JGI IMG/M metagenome (GOLD analysis project Ga0172372, IMG submission 114544) | Freshwater microbial communities from Kabuno Bay, South-Kivu, Congo - kab_092012_9.5m | ecosystem: Environmental > Aquatic > Freshwater > Lake | place: Democratic Republic of the Congo...
ATGAGCGCGAGTCGGGTCTTCGCGCGATCCTGAACTTTGGCCATACCTTTGGCCATGCGATCGAGGCCGGGGCCGGCTACGGTCAGTGGCTGCATGGCGAAGCAGTGGGTGCGGGGATGGTGATGGCGGCCGACCTGTCGCATCGGCTGGGGCTCATAGACACCGAGGTGACCGCGAGGATACGGGCCGCTGTGGCGGCGTCGGGTCTGCCGGTCGAGGGCCCGCACTGGCCCGCCGAGCGCTATGTGGAACTGATGAGCGTCGACAAGAAGGCCTCGCAGGGCATTCCCAAATTCGTGCTGCTGGAGGCCCTGGGCCGCGCGGTGGTGCGCTCTGCACCCGCTGATCTGGTGCACCAGACGCTGCGCGCCTGCTCGGCGGCACACTGAGAACGCAGGCTGCCGGTGGCTGGCGTCACGGGATCTCAGCGCGCTGCCTGGGCGGCCGACCCGGCCGGTTCAGCTGGGCGAATCCATGACGAGCCCTCGCCGGGGGGGCGGACGGCATTTCAGCGTGACCGCGATCGGATCGTCCACTGCACGGCCTTCCGGCGTCTGGAGTACAAGACCCAGGTCTTCATCAACCACGAAGGCGACCTGTACCGCACGCGGCTCACGCATTCAATTGAAGTGGCACAGATTGCCCGGACAGTGGCCCGCGCGCTGGGGCTCGACGAGGATCTGACCGAGGCGGTTTCGCTCGCCCATGATCTGGGGCACACGCCGTTTGGCCATGCCGGCCAGGACGCGCTGGACGCGGCAATGGCCCCCTGGGGCGGCTTTGAACACAACCTGCAATCGCTTCGGGTGGTGGACGAACTGGAGCAGCGCTACGCGGCGTTTGATGGACTCAACCTGAGTTTTGAGACCCGTGAGGGCATACTGAAACGCTGCCGGCCCGAGCTCGTACCGGCGCTCGGCGAGGTTGCAGGGCGCTTTCTTCGAGGGGGGTCTCCCTGTCTCGAAGCGCAAATCGCCAACCTCGCCGATGAAATCGCCTATAGCAACCATGATGTCGATGATGGCCTGAGGGCCGGGTTGATCGACCAGGAGGCGCTTCAGACCGTTGACCTGTTTGCGCGCCATAGCCGTTCGGTGCTCGAGCGTTATCCCGGGCTGGTCGAGCGCAGGCGGGTGCACGAGACGATCCGCCGGATGATCAGCGAACTGATCGAGGACCTCACTGCGGAGACCCGGCGGCGGGTATTGGCGGCTGGGGTGGGGAGCCTCGCCGAGGTGCGCGCGAGCCCGCCGCTTGCGGCGTTTTCGGCGCCGATTCGGCGCGACCTGTCCCAGCTCAAGCGCTTTCTGGCCGAGCGGCTCTATCAGCATCCGCGCGTGGAGGCGGTGATGGGTGCGGCGCGCGCTGTGGTCGGGGATCTGTTCGCCTGCTACCGCGCCCGGCCCGAGGCGCTACCCGTGGAGCATCGCGAACGGATCTCGCGACTGGGCGAACGCGCGATCGCCGACTACATTGCCGGCATGACCGATCGGTTTGCCATCCGGGCCCATCACGAACTCACCGGCCAGCGGATTCCCGAGTTCGACGCCGGGTAAGTGGCGCGCTCGGCTATAGGCGGGAAGGTCCGCGCTATACTTTAAAGTTCGACTGCAAAAAACCGCGTCCGTGTTCCGGGCTCTTCCGCAGCGCGCAAAATCTGCTCGCAGGAACTTCGCCGGTCACACCGACCACGACAGGTTCTCCACTCAAATCGGGCGAAGCACCTGGCGGACAAGGTTCATGGCGCAGTGCCGCATCGAAGGGTCTCAGACGGTCAGCTGACCGCCGGATTCCTCGTCGCTGCGGTTGCAAAAATTTGCATCACCGACACCGTCAGGTCAAAGGGTTCTGGAGCTTAGACATGTCCTCACTGAGCAGTGCGCAGCCTTCCGTCCCCGGCATACAGGGGCTCTACGATCCCGTGAACGAACACGATTCGTGCGGGGTGGGGTTCGTCGCCCACATCAAGGGCAAGAAAAGCCACCGAATCGTCGAGCAGGGTTCCCAGATTCTCTGCAATCTTGATCACCGGGGTGCGGTGGGCGCCGACCCCCTGATGGGTGATGGCGCGGGCATGCTGATCCAGATTCCAGATCAGTTCTTCCGCGAGGAAATGGCGCGGCAGGGGGTCACGCTGCCGCCGGCCGGTGAATACGGTGTTGGCATGGTGTTTCTGCCCAAGGAGCATGCGTCGCGACTCGCCTGCGAGCAGGAGATGGAGCGCGCGATCCGGGCCGAGGGCCAGATCCTGCTGGGCTGGCGCGACGTGCCGATCGACCGTGACATGCCCATGTCGCCTACCGTAAAGGCAAAAGAGCCGGTGATCCGTCAGGTGTTCATCGGGCGCGGCCCGGATGTGATGGTCACCGATGCGCTGGAGCGCAAGCTCTATGTCATCCGCAAGACCGCGAGCCATGCCATTCAGAAGCTCGCGCTCGCCCACGGCAAGGAGTATTTCGTCCCGTCCATGTCGGCGCGAACCATCGTCTACAAGGGGCTGCTGCTCTGTGGCCAGGTCGTGCAGTACTTCCGCGATCTGCAGGATCCGCGCGTGGTGTCGGCGTTTGCGCTCGTGCATCAGCGCTTCTCCACCAATACCTTTCCCGAGTGGCCGCTTGCCCACCCCTACCGGCTGGTGGCGCACAACGGCGAGATCAACACGGTCAAGGGTAACTACAACTGGCTGCGCGCGCGCGAAGGCGTGATGCGCTCGGCGGTACTGGGAAGCGACCTCGCCAAGCTCTACCCCGTGGTGTATGCAGGTCAGTCAGACACCGCCACTTTTGACAACTGCCTGGAACTTCTGGTGATGGCGGGCTACCCGATCGCCCAGGCCGTCATGATGATGATCCCCGAGGCCTGGGAGCAGCACACGCTCATGGATCCCAAGCGTCGTGCGTTCTATGAGTTTCATGCGGCGATGATGGAGCCCTGGGACGGTCCGGCGGCCATTGCCTTTACCGATGGCCGCCAGATTGGTGCCACGCTTGACCGGAACGGGCTGCGTCCGGCGCGCTACTGTGTGACCGATGACGACATGGTGATCATGGCCTCCGAGTCGGGCGTATTGCCCATTCCCGAGAGCCGGATCGTCAAGAAGTGGCGCCTGCAACCGGGCAAGATGTTCCTGATCGACCTCGAGCAGGGACGCATCATCGACGACGCGGAACTGAAGTCGCAGCTCGCGAACAGCAAACCCTACCGCAAGTGGATCGAGGCGATCCGCCTGAAGCTCGATGAAATCGGGTCGCTCGATGCCGACATTGAGACCGACCGGCGCGAGCTTGCTCCGGAGGTGCCGCTCCTCGATCGTCAGCAGGCTTTTGGCTACACCCAGGAAGACCTCAAGTTCCTCATGACGCCCATGGCGCTGAGCGGGGAAGAGGCCACCGGCTCAATGGGCAATGACTCACCCCTTGCGGTGCTGTCGGCCAAGAACAAGCCGCTCTTCAACTACTTCAAGCAGCTCTTTGCTCAGGTCACCAATCCGCCCATCGATCCGATCCGCGAGCAGATGGTGATGTCGCTGGTGTCGTTCGTGGGGCCGCGCCCCAACCTCCTCGACCTGAACAACATCAATCCGCCGATCCGGCTCGAGTTGTCGCAGCCGGTACTTGATTTCGATGAGATGTCGAGGCTGCGCCACATCGAGCACTACACCGGCGACAAATTCCGCGCCTACACGCTCGACATCACCTACCCCGTTGAATGGGGTGCCGAGGGCATCGAGGCGCGCATTGCGTCGCTCTGCGCCGAGGCGCGCGATGCAGTGCGTTCGGGCTACAACATCCTGATCGTCTCGGACCGCGCGGTAAAAAGCGAGCGCGTGGCGATTCCCGCCCTGCTGGCCACCAGCGCCATCCACCTTGATCTGGTTGATAACGGGCTGCGTACCTCTGCCGGCCTGGTGGTGGAAACCGGCGCGGCGCGCGAGGTCCATCACTTCGCGCTCCTCGCGGGTTATGGCGCCGAGGCGGTTCATCCCTATCTTGCGCTCGAGACGCTTACCGACCTGGTGCGCGGCCTGCCCGGGGAGCTGGGCGCCGAGAAGGCCATCAAGCACTACGTGAAGGCGGTGGGCAAGGGACTGATGAAGGTCATGTCCAAGATGGGCATCTCCACCTACATGAGTTACTGCGGCGCGCAGATTTTCGAGGCGGTGGGTCTGTCGGATTCGCTGGTGGCGCGTTACTTTGCCGGCACGCCCTCCAAGGTGGGTGGCATTGGCATCTTTGAGGTGGCCGAGGAGGCGCTGCGCGTACATCGCGCGGCATTCGGCAACGATCCGGTTCTTGCCCGCGCGCTCGATGCGGGCGGCGAGTATGCATTCCGGATCCGGGGCGAAGACCACATGTGGACGCCCGACTCCATTGCCAAGCTGCAGCACGCGACGCGCTCGGGAAGCTTCTCCACCTATCGCGAATACGCAAACCTCATCAACGATCAGAGCGTTCGGCACATGACGCTTCGCGGTCTGTTCGATTTCCGCTTCGACCACTGCCAGCCGGTGGCCATTGATGAGGTGGAGCCGGCAGCCGAGATCGTCAAGCGCTTTGCGACGGGCGCGATGTCGCTGGGCTCGATTTCCACCGAGGCGCACACCACGCTCGCCATTGCCATGAACCGGATTGGTGGCAAGTCCAATACCGGCGAAGGCGGCGAAGACGAAATGCGTTATCGCGCTGAAATGCGCGCTGGCGCCTCCGTGGTGAAGGATGGCGATACGGTGGGTAGCGTGATCGGGCGCGACCGTGTCGAGGCTGACATTGCACTGAAGGCGGGCGATTCGCTCCGCTCCAAGATCAAGCAGGTGGCCTCCGGCCGCTTCGGTGTCACCGCTGAATATCTCGCAAGCGCTGACCAGATCCAGATCAAGATGGCACAGGGTGCCAAGCCTGGCGAGGGCGGCCAGCTACCCGGTCACAAGGTGTCTGACTACATCGGCAAGCTTCGCTATTCGGTGCCAGGCGTGGGCCTCATCTCGCCGCCGCCGCATCACGACATCTATTCCATCGAAGATCTCGCGCAGCTCATCCACGACCTTAAAAACGCCAACTCGCGGGCGTCCATTTCGGTGAAGCTGGTGTCCGAAATCGGCGTGGGTACGGTGGCGGCGGGCGTCGCCAAGGCGAAAGCCGATCATGTGGTGATCGCAGGCCACGACGGCGGCACCGGCGCATCGCCCCTCTCGTCCATCAAGCATGCCGGCACGCCCTGGGAGCTGGGACTTGCTGAAACCCAGCAGACGCTGGTCCTGAACGGGCTTCGTGGCCGCATTCGGGTGCAGGCCGACGGCCAGATGAAGACCGGTCGCGATGTCGTGATCGGCGCGCTCCTGGGGGCCGATGAATTCGGCTTTGCCACGGCGCCGCTGGTGGTCGAAGGCTGCATCATGATGCGCAAGTGCCACCTCAATACCTGCCCGGTGGGCGTGGCCACCCAGGACCCGGTGCTACGCCAGCGCTTTCAGGGCAAGCCCGAGCATGTGGTCAATTATTTCTTCTTCGTGGCCGAGGAAGTGCGCGAACTGATGGCGCGTCTGGGCGTGCGCCGTTTCGATGACCTGATTGGGCGCGCCGACCTGCTCGACATGAAGAAAGGCGTTTCGCACTGGAAGGCGCGCGGGCTCGATTTCTCGCGCATCTTCCATCAGCCCGAGGTGGCAGCCGATGTGCCGCGCCATCAGGTTGATACGCAAGACCATGGCCTTGAGCACGCGCTTGACAACAAGATGATCGAGCTCGCCAAGCCCGCGCTCGAGCGGCGTGAGAAGGTGTCGTTCATTCTTCCGATCCGCAACGTCAATCGCACGGCCGGCACCATGCTGTCCGGCGAAGTGGCGCGCCGATACGGCCACGATGGCCTGGCCGACGACTGCATTCATGTGCAGCTGAAGGGCACCGCGGGGCAGAGCTTTGGCGCGTTCCTCGCGCGTGGCATTACGCTCGACCTGGTGGGCGAGGGTAACGACTACGTGGGCAAGGGTCTGTCGGGCGGCCGCGTGATCGTGCGTCCGACCAATGACTTCAGGGGCGCCTCCGACCAGAACATCATCGTGGGCAATACAGTGCTGTATGGTGCGATCGAGGGCGAGGCCTTTTTCAGCGGCGTCGCGGGCGAACGCTTTGCGGTGCGCAACTCCGGTGCAACGGCCGTGGTCGAAGGCACGGGTGATCACGGTTGCGAATACATGACGGGCGGCACGATCGTGGTGCTGGGCGCAACTGGCCGCAACTTCGCGGCCGGCATGTCGGGTGGCATCGCGTACGTCTACGATCCCGAGGGCGAGTTTGAATCGCACTGCAACCTCTCGATGGTGACGCTTGAGCGGGTTCGTTCCACCCGCGAGCAGCTTGAGCAGACCGAGCCGTCCAGCTGGCACAAGGGCGAGTGCGATGAAATCATCCTGAAAGGGCTGATCGACCGGCACTTCCAGCTCACTGGCAGCGACAAGGCGAAGCGGCTACTGGAGAACTGGGAGCAGTCGCGCGCGGCGTTCGTGAAGGTGTTCCCGAACGAATATCGGCGAGCGCTTGGCGAAATCAATACCAAGGCGGCGGCCGCGCGCCCGGCCAAGGTCAGCGCGTGATCTGAGCGGGATGCGCCGCGCGGGCCACGGGCCCGGGCAGCGCATCCTCACCGACAGGCAAGGCAACAACGACGGACAGGCAGTCAATCATGGGTAAGGTCACCGGATTTCTGGAATTCGAGCGGCTCGAAGAAGCATATGAAGAAACCAGCTCGCGCGTTCATCACTACCGAGAGTTTGTACTGCATCTCGATGACGCCGCCGCCGCGCGTCAGGGCGCCCGCTGCATGGATTGCGGCATCCCGTTCTGCCAGAACGGCTGCCCGATCAACAACATCATTCCCGACTGGAATGACCTGGTGTATCGGGGCGACTGGCGACAGGCGATCGACACGCTTCATTCCACCAACAATTTCCCCGAGTTCACCGGGCGGGTGTGCCCGGCGCCCTGCGAGGCGGCTTGCACGCTCAACATCAACAATGATCCGGTGGGCATCAAATCCATCGAGCACGCGATTATCGACAAGGCGTGGGAGATGGGCTGGGTGCAGCCGCAGCCCGCTCTGGTCAAGACCGGCAAGCGGGTGGCGGTGATTGGCTCGGGCCCTGCCGGGCTTGCCTGCGCACAGCAGCTCGCGCGCGCTGGGCACGATGTGACCGTCTTTGAAAAGAATGATCGGCTGGGTGGGTTGCTCCGCTACGGCATTCCCGATTTCAAGATGGAGAAAACGCACATCGATCGCCGGGTCGAGCAGATGGAGGCCGAGGGCGTGACCTTCCGCACCGGTGTTCTGGTGAGCCGCGAGCCGCTTGAACCCATCATCACCAGCTGGGCGCGAGAAGCCGTTCATCCCGATGCGCTCATGGGCGAATTTGACGCGGTGGTGCTCGCAGGGGGCGCCGAGCAGCCCCGCGATCTGCCGGTCCCGGGTCGCGAACTCGCAGGCGTGCACTTCGCCATGGAATTTTTACCTCAGCAAAACAAGATCGTGGCGGGCGATTCGGTGAGCGGACAGATTCTCGCCACCGGCAAGCATGTGATCGTGATTGGGGGCGGCGACACGGGCTCAGACTGCGTGGGTACGAGTAATCGCCAGGGGGCCGCGTCGGTCACCCAGTTCGAGCTCATGCCGCAGCCGCCCGATGAAGAGAACCGAGCGCTGACCTGGCCCTACTGGCCGGTGAGGCTGCGCACCTCTTCATCACACGAGGAAGGCTGCGATCGTGACTGGGCGGTGAGCACCAAATCTTTCGTCTCCGATGGCGACGGGCGCGTGCGTGCGCTCAAAGCTGCACGGGTAGAGTGGATTCGTGACCCCGCGAGTGGTCAGATGAAAATGAGCGAAGTGCCAGGCTCGGAGTTCGAGCTGCCCGCCGATCTGGTACTGCTTGCCATGGGCTTTGTGGCGCCGGTCGGGTCGGTGCTCGACTCGTTTGGCGTGTCACGCGATACCCGCGGCAATGCGCAGGCAGGCACCGAGGGCGAACGCAGCTACGCCACCAATGTTGGCAAGGTTTTCGCGGCCGGCGATATGCGCCGCGGCCAGTCGCTGGTGGTCTGGGCGATCCGCGAGGGCCGACAGTGCGCGCGTGCGGTCGATGAATTCCTGACAGGGCGCTCGGAGCTGCCACGCTGAGCGCAGTCGGTCGCTGACCGGTGTTCCGTCTCCATCCGGCCAGGCGTACGCGATGACAGACGGCCGGATGCTCTGGCTTGACGCGATCCGCGTGGTCGCGGCGCAGCTGATCGTGCTGCATCACCTGTCCATTTACGGACCGGTGCAGGAGTCCCTCCGCACGGTCGCCCCTGGCATCATCGGCTGGCTCGACGACTACGGACGGATGGCCGTGCAGGCGTTCCTGGTGATGGGGGGATTCCTCTTCATCCGTTCTCGCGTCTGGCGCAGCGCGTCCAGTGTGGGGGCGATCGCACGGGCGATGGCATGGCGTTGGCAGCGCCTGTTCCTGCCGTTTTACGCGGCGCTCGCGCTGGTGCTGCTGGCGGCGGTGCCGGGGCAGGCCTGGATGGGTGCGGATTGGGTGCCGAAGTGGCCGAATCTGCGCATTGTGCTTGCCCATCTCACCGGGCTTTACGATTACCTCGGCATTGAAGCGCTCAGCGCAGGCGCCTGGTATGTGTCAATCGACCTGCAACTTCATGCCCTGGCGCTGGGGCTCGCATGGCTTGCCGCGGGCGTCTCATCGAACCCAGCTGGTCAACGACGCGGATTTCTTCTGCTGGTCGCGCTATGTGCTGGCGTGTCGCTGCTATGGGTCAACCGCCATTCAGACTGGGACTTCCAGCCGCTCTATTTTTTTGGAAGTTTCGCGCTGGGTGCGGCAGCGCAAGGGCTTGCGCGCGATGCCGAACGTGACGAACGCTGGGTGGCGATTGCAGTCTTCGCGTTCGCAGCGATTGCACTGGTGATCGAGTGGCGGCTTCGAATTGCGATATCGCTCGTCTGCGCGGGCGTGCTCGCGGTTGGCGTGCGCGGGGCAGGGCCGTGGGCAGATCGCCTGCTTCGCTCATCCGGCTCGGGCCTTGCCGCCCGGTTTCGCGCACTTCAGTCGTTTCTGGGCGACATCAGCTACGCATTGTTCCTGGTTCATTTTTCCGTCTGTGTGCTGGCCAATGCGGTGTTTGTGCGCTTCACTGACCAGACCCCGATGTGGGCGCTTGGGTGCTTCCTGGCTGCCTGGGCGGGCAGTCTTCCGCTTGCGGCCGCACTTCATCGATGGGTTGAACGACCGCTTGCCAAACGGAGGCAATCTGATGGCTGATATCACGCTGGCCGACCTGAGTGCTGTTGAACTCCGCGAGCGCTTTGCCCGGTGCGAACTATCGCCCGAAGACGTCACACAGGCGGTGCTCGCGCGGATCGAGGCGAGTGAGCCGCGACTCAACGCCATGTATCGGGTTCTGCGCGAATCGGCCCTCGCGGCGGCGCGTGAATCAACGCAACGCTGGCAGGCTGGCGTGCCGCGTTCTGCGGCCGACGGCATTCCGGTCACTGTGAAAGAGAACCTCTATTCCGCGGGTGATCCGGCGCCCATCGGCACCGCGGCGGGCAGTCTTGCGCCACGCTCCACGGATGCGCCGCCCGTGGCCCGATTGCGTGAGGCGGGCTGCGTCATCGTCGGCAAAACCACCATGCCCGACTTTGGCATGCTGTCCTCCGGGCTCTCCTCGATTCACGGCATCACCCGTAACCCCTGGCGCACCGATCTGAACCCGGCGGGCTCATCGTCGGGCGCAGCCGCCGCCGCTGCAGCGGGCTACGGCCCGTGGCATCTTGGCACCGACATTGGCGGTTCGATCAGGCTGCCCGCGTTTCACTGCGGAGTGTTCGGGTTCAAGCCCAGCCTGGGCAGGGTCCCCATCAACCCGCCGTTCATGGGGCGCGTCGCCGGGCCCCTGACCCGCACGGTGAGTGATGCGGCCCTGCTCATGAATGTCGTCGCGCGCGCCGACGCCCGCGACTTCATGTCGCTACCGGCTGAAACCCGTGACTATGTTGAGGATCTGGACGGTCTCCCGCTTGCCGGACTGCGCATCGGGGTGCTCGAAGACATGGGAACCGGCTGGCCTCCCGAGCCCGCAGTGGTGGAGGCAGTACGCGATGCGGCGCGCGCGCTCGAGCGCGAAGGCGCGCGAATCGAACCGATCCGGAGCTTTCTCAGTGCGCAGATGCTGGACGGCATCCAGCAGTTTTTCGAGGCCCGCTCGCACAATGAGCTGATGGCGCTCGATTCGACTCAGCGCGCGGCCGTCCTGCCCTTCATTCTTGAATGGGCGACCTGGCGCGCGCATGGTTTCAGCGGCGCCGATGTCATGCGCGCCTACAACCAGATTCACGCCATGCGCGAGGCAGCGGTGGTCGCGAGTCAGCCGTTTGACTATCTGCTCATGCCTACCGCTCCGATCGCGCGTTATCCGGCCGAGCACGCGTGCCCGGGCAACGACCCGCACCGCGCGCTGGATCACATCGCTTTCACGGTGGCGTGGAACATGAGCGAGCAGCCGGCTGCAGCAGTCAACTGGCGTTTTGATGACGAGGGCTTGCCGCTGGGGGTCCAGCTTGTTGGTCGCCGCTTTGACGACCGGGGCGTGCTGCGGCTTTCGCGACAGATCGAGAGGCTGCGGCCTCGGCAGAAGCCCTGGCCGCTGGTCGGCTGAGCGGCCAGGCGTTCAGCCGGGCTCGGCGTTCCGGCACCTGCAAAGCGACATGCTTTTGGAGCTCATCACGACTTCGTCGTTCTGATTGAGACACTCCTGCTGAACCAGAAGAATGCCGCGGTCGGGTTTGCTCTGTGAACGGCGCGCTTCGATGACCGCCACGCGCACACGCAGCGTGTCGCCGGGCCGAACCGGGCGAATCCAACGCAGTTCATCCAGGCCCGGCGAACCCATGCTGGAGGCAGGCGACAGGAAATGGTCAACCAGCATGCGCATCATGAGGGCGCCGGTCATCCAGCCACTGGCGATCAGGCCGCCGTACACCGACCCGGCCGCAGCCTGTGGGTCGGTATGAAAGGGTTGGGGATCGTAGCGCTGGGCGAACTCGATGATTTCATCAACGCTCACCGTGTGAGAACCGAACTCGTGCACCTCGCCGGGTACGTAGTCTTCGAAGTAGCGCGCTTTCAGGGACATCGACATGGTGGTTCTCCCGGGCTGCCTAAAATAACCCAATTCTGTTGAGCGGTCATGAACCGCTTCGATTCCTCAGGGAGCGCGTACAGATGGGTTTACGTTCCAGCGATCAGTCGAGTCACGCGCCCGTCACGATACGTCTTGACAAGTGGTTGTGGGCGGCACGGTTTTTCAAGACCCGGGGACTTGCTCAGCAGGCGATCGAGGCCGGTCGCGTTCTGGTGGGCGGGGAGCGCGTGAAAGTGGCGCGAGCGCTTCGCGCGGGGGAAAGCGTGACAGTCCGGATTGGCGATCTGGCGCACGATGTCGACGTGCTGCTGCTGTCCGAGCAGCGCGGACCGGCAACCGTGGCCAGGACGCTTTATCGTGAAACGCCCGAGTCGGTGGCGAGGCGCGAAGCGCTCGCCGTGCAGCGACGGCTTGCGCCCGAGCCGGCCTGGGCGATTGAACAGGGACGTCCCACCAAGCGGGACCGGCGCCAGATGGAGCGCTTTCATGGCGGGGGACAGTCTGATGAATGAGCGACCGATCGCGCAGCGCCGGACGCTGCTCATTCGCGGCGCCAGCCTGCTGGGCGGGGTGGGCGCACTCGCGGGCCTGGGCGCCGCGGGCTTCGCGCTGGCTCAGGGGGCGCCTGCCCCGGTGCGCCGGGTCACGGTGCTTGAGGCGGGCCAGCAGCTGGCAGGCGGCAGCTGGATCCTCATGATGCGTCACGAACAGACCGTCCCTGGGGTGGGCGATCCGCCCAACTTCCAACTCGATGACTGCGCGACGCAGCGCAACCTGTCCGAGGCCGGACGCGTGCGGGCGCGACGGACAGGCGAGGCAATGCGTGCTGCGGGTCTGGCGCCCGCGGTGGTTCGCGCGGGGCGCTGGTGTCGGGTGAGGGAGACCGCGGAACTCGCATTCGGAGGCTTCGAGCCCTGGACGGCGCTCGATTCCTTCTTCGGGCAATCGGAGCGCGCGAGCATGTACCGCGAGCCGGTGATAGCCTTCGCGCGTTCATTTGCTGGCCCGGGTCACGCCATGCTGGTCACCCACCAGGTCAACATCACCAGCGTGCTGGAGGTGTATCCCGAGATGGGTGAGGTGATTGCCGCGAGGTTGGAGCAGGGGGTGCTTCGCGCGCGTCTGCGCTTTACGCCAGGGGCGGATTGAGAGGGCGAAGCGGGCGCGCGGGGCCGACCGATCAGCGACCGATCAGCGACTTGTCGCGATGCTTGCGATCTTCCTCGGACTGAAGGATGGACGGCGGGCGCTGGCAGTCGGAGGCAAGCAGCCAGGTAATGCCGCAGCCAATCGACAGCAACGCCCAGAACAGGAAAAAGCCCACCGTGTGGGCGGCCTCGCGACTGTCCGCAAGATGAATGCCCACCACCACCAGTTCCTGCGGGTCGACCATCGAGAAAAAGACGCCTTCCGCAAGGCCTGCCACCAGAAAGGCGGGCCACAGCACCTGCATCATGAAGCGGCCAAAACGCCGGTCGCCGATCGGCTTGGGATCGTCGTTCATAGTGTCTCCTCCTCCGGCTGCATGGTGGTGGGCTCAGGAGCCTTCCGGCCTGCGCTGGACGGTTGTGTGCACGGCGGTATCGGGCGTGAGCACGATGGGTGAGGCAAAGCTTGATACGGTGGCGAGGAGCCGCCACTGTCCGCCCCCATCGTCGAGCTGCACCTGCCAGCGGCCGTCGGCGGGTGCCGCGAAGGCGCCCTGCCATGGGCCGTCGGGGGCGCGCTTCAACCAGAGCTGATGATCGAGTTCTGCGCGCGTGGCGTGAATCAGATGCACGCGGATGGCCTCTGGTAACACGGTGCCGGGGCTCGACGCGGTGAGCGTAAGCGTGGCGCGCTGGCCTGCCGCATCCACTGTCAGCCGCGCCCGCAGGCCCAGTTCAGCGGCACGCTGGTCGCGGGCCAGGGTTTGATTGATCGCCTTGCCTTGCTTGTAGTAGTCGTCTACGACCAGCGAGTGATTGCTGTGCGCGGCAATCCACCAGGTGAAGCCGCCTGCGACGATTGCCGCAAACGGCGCGGCAAGAAGCAGCCATGGTTCGGGATGGCGGAACCAGGGTTTGGCGGAGGCGAGCGAAGGATTCATTTGAACAGAGCCTCTTGCGGAATCAGCGGGGAATGAGGAAGGTGGATCGGGCAACAACGGTGTGACCTGGAGAATCAATCGCCTCAACCTCGAACCGGATGGGATTGGCGCCAGGTTTTCCAAGTCCGGGCTCGAGCCTGACGCTCAAGGGCACCCGCCGCACCGCCGCGCTGTCAACGTCAAACTCGGTGGCACCGGCGAGCGCGATGCCATCAATGCCGACCACCTTCACTCGAAAACGGCGCGGCGCTTCGGACGAATTCATGAGCTGCAACCCGAAGCTGTTTTCAATGACCCCGTCTTCAACAATTCGGCTCAGCATCCGGTCGCGAATGATGTCGGCCTTGAACGGTGCGCGAAGGGCCAGAGTGATGCCCAGGGTGACGACGATGAGGCCGAGAATGGTCGTGTAGATGAGCACACGGGGCCGGAGCACGCGGCGCCACACCGAAGCGCGATCCAGGCCGCTCTCAAGCGCCCTCGTCGTGGTGTAGCGAATCAGGCCACGCGGATAGTTCATGCGGTCCATCACCTGATTGCAGCCGTCGATACAGGCTGCGCAGCCTATGCATTCGTATTGCAGGCCTTTGCGTATGTCGATGCCGGTCGGGCAGACCTCAACGCAGATCCCGCAGTCCACGCAGCTACCCAGACCGGTCGCCCTGGGGTCGGCCTTTCTCGAGCGCGAGCCACGCGGTTCGCCGCGTGCTGCGTCGTAGGTGATGATGAGCGTGTCGCGATCAAACATGGCGCTCTGGAAGCGCGCATACGGGCACATGTACTTGCAGACCTGCTCGCGCATGAAGCCCGCATTGCCCCAGGTTGCGAATGAATAAAACAGCACCCAGAACCACTCCCAGTTACCGAGGCTGAGCGAAGCGAGGTTTGCTGTAAGCGTCCGGATTGGAGTGAAGTAGCCCACAAAAGTCATGCCGGTCCAAAGCGCTACGGCAATCCAGGCCACATGCCGGCTGCCCCGGCGCGCAATCTTCTGAAAAGTCCAGGGGCTGCGGTCGAGCTTGATTCGCGCGTTGCGATCGCCTTCTATCGCGCGCTCGATCCACATGAAAATTTCGGTGTAGACGGTCTGCGGACACGCATAGCCGCACCAGAGTCTGCCCGCAATCGCGGTGAACAGAAACAGCGACAGCGCCGAAATGATCAGCAGACCCGTGAGGTAAATGAAGTCCTGCGGATAGAGAACGAGCCCGAAGATGAAAAATCGACGGTCTTCGAGAGCGAACAGCACGGCTGGCCGGTCACCCCAGGTGAGCCAGGGGATCCCATAGAAAAGAATCTGCGTTGCCCACACCAGCGCCCAGCGCCAGCCTGCAAACCAGCCTGTGACCGCGCGCGGATGGATGTGCTTTCGAACCTCGAAGAGCGCATGCTCGGTATCTGGCTGGCCGGGCTGTGCAGCCGGCGGGGAAGGGTCTCGCATGACCGTGATGTCCGGGGCCCGCGCTCAGTTCTTTTGCGCCGCGGCGCTGCGCGACAGTCCCCACACATAGGCCGCAAGCAGATGAACCTTGCCTTCGCCCAACGATTCCCTGAACGCAGGCATCTGACCGCCCCGACCCTTGTTGATGGATTCAACCACCGCGGCAACGCCGCCACCATGCAGCCAGATGCGATCCGTGAGATTGGGTGCGCCCAGCGCGGTGTTGCCCTTGCCTTCGGCACCGTGGCAGGCGGCGCAGACCTCGAAGCGAGGCCTGCCCAAAACCGCTTTGGTGGAATCATGTCCGCCGCCTGAGAGCGACATCACATAGTGCGCGAGATTCTCGACGTCGGCGGCCGACCCCACAGCCTGTGCCATGGGCGGCATCATGCCCTGACGACCCTCCAGGATGGTGGTCTTGATGGCGGTGGGCTCGCCCCCCCATAGCCAGTCGCTGTCGGTGAGATTGGGGTAGCCCTTTGCGCCGCGCGCATCGGCGCCGTGGCACTGGACGCAGTAGGTGAGATAGAGCCGCTCACCGATGCCGCGGGCCTGAGCATCACCAGCAACCTGCGAAATATCCTGCGACAGAAATTTTGCGTAGAGCGGATCGGTCACTGCATTGAACTGCCTGACTTCGCGTTCGTACTGCTCCGCCTGCGACCAGCCGAGCGAACCTGCGTTGGCGCCCAACCCGGGATAGAGCCACAGGTATCCGAAGCCGAAGATGATGGTGATTACGAAGAGCCCCAGCCACCAGCGTGGCAGCGGGTTGTTGAGTTCCTCGAGATCTTCGTCCCAGCTGTGACCCGTGGTGCCCACCTGCTGTCCGGGTACCTTGCCGCGAGCCATCGTGAGGGCAAGCCACAGACAGAACACAATCGATACGACCGTGACGATCGCAATGTAGGGGCCCCAGCCTGAGCCGATGAAGTCAGCCATTGTTCAGTTCCTCCGGTGTGATGGGCGCCGTATCAGTCGCGATCCGAAAACGGGATCTGTGCGGCGTCTTCAAAGCGTGAGCGCTGAGCCCGGCTCCAGGCCCAGGCAACGATGCCGGCAAAGATGGCCAGGCTCACGGCGGCAACCACGCCGCGCAGGGTGTTGATGTCCATGTGGGCTCCGTGTCGGGCTAGCGGGCGCTGCGGATCGATGTGCCCAGGCCCTGCAGGTAGGCGATCAGCGCATCGAGTTCGGTTCGGTCCCTGAGCATGGCCGGTGCCTGGGCGATGTCTTCATCGGAATACGGATGACCGAGTGTTCGAAGTGCCGTGAGCTTGCGAGTGATCGTGCCGTCGTCGGCCGGCGTGCGCGCGAGCCAGGGATAGCCCGGCATGTTCGACTCAGGCACCAGATCGCGGGGGTTGGTCATGTGCACACGGTGCCAGTCGTCGCTGTATCGGCCGCCCACCCGCGCAAGGTCAGGACCGGTGCGCTTGCTGCCCCACTGAAAGGGACGGTCATAGACGAACTCGCCCGCCACCGAATAATGACCATAGCGCTCGGTCTCGGCGCGAAACGGCCGGATCATCTGTGAATGGCAGTTGTAGCAGCCCTCGCGGACATAAATGTCGCGACCCGTGAGCGCGAGCGCGTCGTAAGGCTTGAGCCCGGCGACTGGCTCGGTAGTGGACTTCTGAAAAAAGAGCGGCACGATTTCCACCAGACCGCCAAAGCTGATCGCAAGAATGATCAGCACGATCATCAATGGCAGGTTCTTCTCGATTTTTGCGTGACTGAAGGTACTCATCAATGGCTCCTCTTCAGGCGTGAGCGGCAAGCGCTGCCGGAATTGGTGCTTCGACGGGTTTGGCACCGCGGATCGTCATCAGCATGTTGTAGAGCATCAGGGTGATGCCGGAGAGGTAAAGCAGACCCCCCAGCACGCGCAGCGTCCAGTACGGATAGGACGCCTTCACTGCCTCGACGAATGCGTAGGTGAGCGTGCCGTCGGGGTTGGTGGCGCGCCACATCAGTCCCTGTGTCACGCCCGAGATCCAGAGCGCGGCGATATAGAGCACGATGCCGATGGTGGCGACCCAGAAGTGCACCTCGATCAGCCGCGTGCTGTACATCTGGGTGCGGCCATAGAGCCGGGGCAGCAGGTAATAGATGGCACCCATCGAGATGAACCCGACCCAGCCAAGGGCTCCCGAGTGCACGTGGCCAATGGTCCAGTCGGTGTAGTGCGACAGCGCGTTGACTGTCTTGATCGACATCATCGGACCCTCGAAGGTGGACATGCCGTAAAAGGACAGCGACACCACGAGGAACTTGAGGATGGGGTCCTGACGCAGTTTGTGCCAGGCTCCTGAGAGCGTCATGATGCCGTTGATCATGCCGCCCCACGATGGCGCCAGCAGAATCAGCGAAAACACCATGCCGAGCGACTGCGCCCAGTCGGGAAGCGCGGTGTAGTGCAGATGGTGCGGACCGGCCCACATGTAGGTGAAGATCAGCGCCCAGAAATGCACCACCGATAGCCGGTATGAGTACACCGGCCGCTCGGCCTGCTTCGGAATGAAGTAGTACATGATTCCGAGAAAGCCGGCGGTGAGGAAAAAGCCCACCGCATTGTGGCCGTACCACCACTGGATCATGGCGTCCTGGACACCCGCGTAGGCCGAGTACGATTTGGTGAGCGATACCGGCAGTGCTGCGCTGTTGACGATGTGGAGCACCGCCACCGTGATGATGAAGGCGCCGAAGAACCAGTTCGCTACATAGATGTGAGGGGTCTTGCGCTTGAAGATTGTGCCGAAGAACACGATCGCATAGGACACCCAGACCACCGCGATCAGCAGGTCGATCGGCCACTCGAGTTCCGCGTATTCTTTTCCGCTGGTGATGCCAAGCGGCAGCGTGAGGGCGGCCAGTACGATCACCAGCTGCCAGCCCCAGAAGGTGAAGGCTGCGAGCCCCGGTGCAAAGAGCGGCACATGGCTGGTTCGCTGCGCCACGTAGTAGGACGTGGCAAAGAGCGCACATCCGCCGAAGGCAAAAATCACTGCGTTGGTATGCAGCGGCCGGAGACGACCGTAGCTGAGCCAGGGGATGTCGAAGTTGAGTTCGGGCCAGGCAAGCTGCATGGCGATCCAGACGCCCACCAGCATGCCGACAAATCCCCAGATCACCGTCATGATTGCGAACTGCCGCACCACCTTGTAGTGGTAGTGGTTGCGGGCCGTTGTGCTTGCCGTCATCGAAACCCCCTGTCTAGTGGGTTGATTATTGAAAGCTTCCGGCGATCGGGTATTGCGCTGCGTCAAAGGCGGTGAACTTGCCGCCGCCTGCGTCGTATCAAAAAGACATGATCGCCGCGCAGTGATTGCCGCGCAGTTATTGCCGCGCAGTTATTGCCGATTGAGGTCGGGCCCTGCCTGCGGGCGATCGTCGTCGGCGATGATCTGATGTCCGGGGCTCTCGAGGTCCTCGAATTGGCCCTGGTCGGCCATTCGCAGGAACAGCCAGGTTGCGGCTGCGATGATCAGCACACTCAGTGGGATCAGCAGGAAAAGCGCTTCCATCAGCCAGCCTCGCTTGACAGGCGGGTGCTGCGCCGGCGGTATTCGAGTAGCCGCAGGGCGTTGCCCGCCACCAGGATTGAACTGGCCGACATGCCCAGGGCGGCCACCCATGGGGCGATCCAGCCGAATGCGGCGGCGGGAATCGCGACGATGTTGTAGGCGAGTGCCCAGCCGAGGTTCTGCGAAGTGATGCGCCGAGTGCGTAGCGCAAGGGATCGAAGTGCTGTGACGTCGTCCAGCCGGTTGCCGAGCAGCGCGACCGATGCCGACGTGCGTGCGAGTGTGCTCGCGCAGCCCATCGCGATGGAGACGTTGGCGCCCGCGAGGAGCGGAGCGTCGTTGATCCCGTCGCCGACCGCCAGGACCCGCCGGCCCTGAGCCTGCAGCGCCTGCACGAAGACGAGCTTGTTCGCAGGCGAGGCCTCGGGATGACGGCTCGCTATTCCGAGCCGATCTGCGAGGGCGTGAACCACCTTGCCGCGGTCGCCCGACACGAGATGCACCGCGAGGCCCGCAGCCCTGAGCGCTGCGATCACGCCGGGCGCTTCATCGCGCAGCGTATCGGCGAGTGTGATGCGTGCCAGAGGCAGTCCGTCCTGCGATAGCCAGACCTCCGAGTAAAGGCTGTCGTGATCGGCGGCTTCCGGCGGGTCGCATGACGCTGCCTGCAGAGCGCGCGCGGCCTCGCTCATCGCGAATCGCGCCTGGCCCAGCCGATAGCTGCGGCCATTGATCAGTCCCTCAACTCCCTCGCCCGGGACGGTGGACAGCGATGCCGCAACGGCGTGCGACCTGCCCTCGGCTCGGGCGGCTGCGACGATGGCACGCCCGAGTGGGTGGGTGCTGGAGGCCTCGAGCGCGGCGGCCATATCGAGGCAGGCCGCGCGGTCAAGCGCGCCCAAGAGCGCGACACCGGTGACTGTGGGCTCGCCGCGTGTGAGGGTCCCGGTCTTGTCGAACACCACATCGGTGCTCTGCGCGATCGCCTCCAGCGCGTCGCCCCGGGTTGCGATCATGCCTCGGCCGAGCGCGGTGGCCGAGGCTGCAGCCAATGCCGCGGGTGTCGCGAGCGACAGCGCGCACGGGCACGACACCACCAGTACCGCGATTGCAATCGGCCAGGCCGCTGCCGGGTCGATCTGATGCCAGATGAGCCAGACCAGTGCGGCGAGCACGAGCAGTCCGATGGTAAAACCACGCGCCACGGTTTCGGTGAAGGTGAGGAGGGGAGGCCTGGCGGCCGCGGCGCGAGAAGCGAGCCGGGTGATGGTCGAGAGCGTGCTGTCGCCCTGCCGGGCCAGGGAGGTGAATTCGGCGGGTGCGCCGAGGTTGATGGCGCCGCCCGGGATTCGGTCGCCGGCGGCGTAGTTCACCGGGCGCGATTCCCCGGTGAGAAGCGATACGTCGAACGTTCCGGCTGAGCGCGAGAGTGCGGCGTCAACGGCCACGGCTTCGCCTGTGCCTACCAGGAAGCGCTCGCCCGGCTGGAGTCGGGCAGCAGCGATGGTCTGCGGGGGCGCTCCGTCTATCACCTTCAGTACCGACTGGGGCGTGGCCGCAGCGAGTGCGTCGATCGCGCGGCTTGCGCGCAGTCGAGCCAGCCATTCGAGGTGACGGGCGCCCAACAGCAGGAATACGAACATGGTGACCGTGTCGAACCAGACTTCGCCGTGCGCGTTGACCGTGGCCCACACACTTGCCGCAAACGCGGCGCCGATCCCGATGGCAACCGGCGTATCCATGCCCGGTGAACGGCGTCGCCACTCCAGCCATGCGCCCCGGAAGATAGGCGAGGCTGAATACAGCACGACCGGTAGTGTGAGAAAGAAACTCGCCCAGCGCATGAGCGAGGCATAGACGGGCTCGATGTCCCCCTCTGCAGCGATGTAGGCGGGAAAGGCATACATCATCACCTGCATCATGCCGATACCCGCCACAAAGAGCCGTCGCAGGCGCGTGCGCGCGGACTCCCGCAACTGTGTCTCGCGTTGCGACGCATCGAAGGGCTGTAGCGTAAAGCCGAAGCGTCCAGCGGTATCGATCAGCTCGGACAGTCGAACCTGTGCGGGGTCCCACCTCAGGTTGGTGCGCTCTGAGGCGAGATTGACCGAGCACTCGACGATGCCAGGCGCGCGCGCCAGCGCCTGTTCGAGTAACCAGCTGCAGGCGCCGCAGCGAAGTCCGTCCACCAGAAGCGTGGTCTCGCATAAGCCAGCCTCGGTGCGTACAAAGCGCGCCGCGACATCGGGGTCATCGTAGAGCGCGGAGCGCCCGCTGCTGTCATGGGGCTCGCTCTGAGGTGCAGCTGGCAGATCGCGGGCCCGGTAATAGTCCTGCAGGCCCGAGTCCGTGATGGCCGCAGCAACCGCCTGACACCCCGCGCAGCAGGTCTCGCGCTCGCGTCCCTCGACACTGACAGTCCAGCGGCCAGGCTCGCTCACCGGCAGGCCGCAGTGATGGCAGGCGAGCGTTGCCGGCTTGGCCTGCATGCCCAAGCTGGCATCCAGACGCTCCAGCGCGCGCGTGCCGACCGCCGAGGCAAGGCCGGGTGGACTCATGCCGCATTGCTCATAAGGGTGTGTTCATCGGCGGGCGTTCAAAGGCGGGCGTTCATGGGCGTGCGTTCAGCGAAAACCGCTCACACAGGCCTCGCCGAACTGCTGCAGATGCGCGAGCGGATCAATGCGAAGAAGCCCTGCCACGCCCCACATCACGATCAGTACGCCTGCTGCGCGCATGAGCGCGGGCGAGCGCGTTTGTGCGAGGCCACGCCGGGTGAGCCAGCCCAAGGCGGTGAGGGCAGGCAGCGTCCCCAGCCCGAATGCGAGCGCGATGGCAGCGCCTGCGGTCGCACTGCCCGAAACAAGCGCGGCTGTGAGCACGCTGTAGACCATCCCGCACGGCACCCATCCCCAGGCGGCGCCTGCGAGCAGCGCGCCGGTGAGACCGCCGCGGCGCAGACTCCTTCGGGCTGCGGGCTCGATCAGCTTCCAGACGCGCGAGCCCACGCGTTCGAGCCAGTGCGAGAGCACGGGAATTCCCGCGAGATGCAGACCGATCAGAATCATCATGAGGCTGCCGATGGCAAACGCCGCCTGCTGTAACGGCAGCAGATTCGATCCGAGCCACACGGCCGATCCGACCGTGCCAGCGAGTGCCCCGGCGAGCGTGTAACTGCCTATCCTCCCAAGGTTGTAGGCAACTGGCATCGCAACGGACGGCTGCCCGCTTGCGGTGGGCGCGGGATGGCGAATGGCGGCCGCGTGCGAGGCGCTGAATGTCACGACCGACACACCCGCGGGCGCGCTGCCTGCGCGCCGGTTGAGCGTGGTCACGATGCCACCGCACATGCCGATGCAGTGTGCGACACCGCCCACGCCCAGCAGAAACGCAGAGACCAGCATGGGCGCGAGCAATGGCCACGACGGCGCAGCGAGCGCGGCGTCGAACATTGCGGCGATTGAGCCGGGGTCGGACATGACGGATTCGGTGGCGATATGCGAGACTCGGTTGAATTGCGGTTGAGATGCTAGGCCGGATGCCCGGCGAAACCTTGCCCTATGTCAAGAACCCTTCAGACCGATCCCGGCGGGCGCCTTCATACCGTCGACCAGACGCTGCTGCCCTTCGAGTGGCGCAGCATTTCGCTTGAAAGCGCCGATGAGTGCCGTGAGGCGATTGTTGCGATGCGGGTACGCGGGGCGCCGCTGATCGGCGCGGTCGGGGCCTACGGGCTTGCGCTGGCGCTCCGCCAGGACCCGTCGGATGACGCGCTCACCGCAGCGCACGCCTGGCTTCTTTCGGCGCGTCCCACGGCGGTCAATCTCGCCTGGGCGCTTGAGCGGGTGCGGATGCGGGTCGCCGCCCTGTCCCCGGGTGAGCGCGCCGACGCGGCCTGGCAGGAGGCGGGGCGGCTGTGTGACGACGATGCACAGTGCAACCATCGCATCGCTGAGTGGGGCGCGCCGCTCCTGCTGGCGGCCGCCCGCGGTAAGCCCTCAGAGGCGCGACCGCTTCAGGTGCTCACGCACTGCAACGCTGGGCGACTTGCCACCATTGATCATGGCACCGCCCTTGCTCCCATTTACGCGCTGCATGCGGCCGGGGTGCCGGTGCATGTCTGGGTCGATGAAACGCGTCCGCGTAACCAGGGTGCATCGCTCACCGCATGGGAACTTGCGCGAGCCGGCGTCGCGCACACCGTGATTGCGGACAACGCGGGTGGGCTTCTGATGATGCGAGGTGAAGTCGACGTGGCCATCACGGGCTGTGATCGTGTGGCGGCCAATGGCGACGTGGCCAACAAGATCGGCACTTATCTGAAGGCGCTCGCTGCCGCCGACAATCATGTGCCCTTTTATGTGGCCTGTCCGGTATCAACGCTCGATCCGGCGAGCGCGGACGGTGCCTCGATCGAGATCGAATACCGCAGCGCGCGTGAGGTGACGCATGCGCGGGGTCGCCTGCCTGATGGCAGCGTGGCCGAGGTGGCGCTGATGGAGGAATCGGTGCGAGCGCTCAACCCCGGGTTTGACATCACGCCCGCGCGACTGGTCACCGCACTCATTACCGAGCAGGGCGCGATTCAGGCGGACCCGTCGGCGATTGCCACGCTGCTCGCGCGCGCGGATGCGGGGCAGGTCGGCGCGGCGGCGCGCAAGGCGCCGTGAGCATCATGAGCCCGCTTCCTCCCTACGCCACTGAAAACGATGCAAGAGCGGCGCTGATCGAGGTCTGCCTGCAGTTCTCCGCGCTGGGTCTCAACCAGGGCAAATCAGGCAATGCGTCGCTGCGTTGGCACCGAAGCGCCGAAGACGGCATGCTGGTGACCCCCAGCGGGCTGGCCTATGAACGCGCGCAGATCGACGACCTGGTCTGGGTGCCGCTGGTGCAGCCAGCATTGGTTGCGGCGCCTTCACGTGCAGCCTCAATCGCCGCCGCAGCCGTCGACCTGACCAGCGGGCAGGCGACAGGACCAGGGGATCACGCATCGCCGCCGGCGTTGCCCCTCTCGCCGCCATCGCGGTTCGATGGCCGGCGCGTGCCATCCTCTGAATGGCGCATGCATCTCGACATCTACCGGGCACGGCCCGAGGTGGGCGCCGTGGTGCATGTGCACTCCCCCTGCGCTACAACGCTTGCCTGCCTGCCTGCCATTCAGGCTGCTGGCATTCCCGCCTTTCACTACATGATCGCAGTGGCCGGCGGCCATGACATCCGGTGTGCCCGCTATGCCACCTTCGGCACGCAGGCGCTCTCGGAAGGGGCGCTGGTCGCGCTTTCCGATCGGCGGGCGTGTCTGCTCGCCAATCATGGTCAGATGGCCCTGGGCGCAGACCTGCCTCAGGCGCTATCGCTGGCCCTTGAGGTGGAGACGCTCGCGCGTCAGTACCTGCAGGCGCTGCAGGTGGGTGAGCCGGTGGTGCTGCCGGACGACGAGATGGTGCGCGTCCTGGAGGCGTTCGCGCGCTACGGACGCTAGGCCGCCTGCCGGTTGGCGAGCGACGGCAGCACCCGCGCAAGATAGTTTCCGGTATGGCTTGCCGCCACCCCGGCGACCTCTTCGGGCGTGCCGCAGGCAACGAGTTGCCCGCCCTGGTCGCCGCCCTCGGGCCCGAGGTCGACCACCCAGTCGGCGGCCTTGATCACATCGAGATTGTGTTCAATCACGATGACGGTATTGCCTCGCTCGCGAAGCTTGGCGATGACCTTGAGCAGCATCGCCACATCATGAAAATGCAGACCGGTGGTGGGCTCGTCGAGCACATAAAGCGTGCGACCCGTGTCCCGACGCGACAACTCTTCTGCGAGTTTCACGCGCTGGGCCTCGCCCCCGGAAAGCGTGGTCGCGCTCTGGCCCAGCCGCACATAACCGAGGCCCACTTCAATCAGCGTGGCGAGCTTTCGCGCAAGCGTGGGCACGTTCTCGAAAAACTCGTGCGCCTGCACGATGGTCATGTCGAGGACGTCGGCAATGTTGCGGCCTCGCCAGCGCACCTCGAGGGTTTCACGGTTGTAGCGCGCGCCCCGGCAGGCCTCGCAGGGCACATAAACGTCGGGCAGAAAATGCATCTGCACGCGAATCAGGCCATCGCCTTCACAGGCTTCGCAGCGGCCACCCTTTACGTTGAAGGAAAAGCGGCCGGCGCCATAGCCGCGCTCGCGGGCCGCCGAGGACTCGGCAAAGAGCTCGCGAATCGGTGCGAAGAGGCCCGTGTAGGTGGCGGGGTTTGACCGCGGCGTGCGGCCGATCGGGCTCTGGTCGACCGCGATCACCTTGTCGAAATGCTCAAGCCCATCGATGCCATCGCACCCTGGAGTGATGGTCTTTCGATGATTGACCTGCTGCAGGGCCGCTACCAGCAGCGTGTCGTTGACCAGCGTTGACTTTCCCGAGCCCGACACGCCGGTGACTACGCTCACCACGCCCACCGGAAAGCGTGCGGTGACCGTCGAGAGATTGTGTGATCGCGCGCCGCGCACGGTGAGCCAGCGCCCGTCACCGCGATGCCGCTCGATGGGAACCGGTACCCCCAGCCTGCCGGACAGATATTGCCCGGTGATCGAACGCTCTGAGGCCTCGATTGCAGCCGGTGAGCCCTGGGCCACGACCGTGCCCCCATGCTCGCCCGCTCCAGGTCCCATGTCGATGACATGGTCGGCTGCGCGGATGGCTTCCTCGTCATGCTCGACCACCAGCACCGAGTTGCCCAGATCGCGCAGGCGCTTGAGCGTTCCGATCAGCCGTTCGTTATCGCGCTGATGCAGTCCGATGGACGGCTCATCAAGCACATACATCACGCCGGTGAGACCCGAGCCGATTTGGGAAGCGAGACGGATACGCTGTGCTTCGCCACCGGAGAGCGTTTCCGCAGGGCGATCGAGGCTCAGATATCCCAGGCCCACGTCGGTCAGAAAACGCAGCCGCTCGCGGATCTCGCGGATCACGCGTTCGGCAATCTGGCCCTGAGCGCCCGGTAGCGCGAGCGCCGAAAACCACTGATGGGCGCGCGACAGCGTCCAGCTGGAGACCTCGTAGATGGGGTGGTCGTGGCCGGCCAGACCGAGCCGGACGTGGCGCGCAGCCGCCCGCAGTCGCGATCCTCCGCATTCGGGGCAGGGGCGGCGGCTGAGGTAACGGCCCAGTTCCTCGCGGACCTGACTGGATTCGGTATCGCGACGCCGGCGCTCGAGGTTGGGGATCACGCCCTCGAAGCTCTCGGCGGGTGATTGGGCGGCTGGCGAGTCGGCCGTGTAGCGCATGGCGAGCTTGCGCTCGCCCGAGCCGTAAAGAATCACCTGCCGTACTTCGTGAGGCAGCTGCGAGAACGGAGAATCGAGGTCAAAGCCCAGCGCCCGGGCGAGGCTTGCAAGCGTGCTGAATGCAAATTCGTTGCGACGATCCCAGCCGCGGATCGCTCCCGACGCAAGACTCAGGTCGGGGAACTCCACCACCCGGTCCGGGTCGACGTACTCGATGTCGCCCAGGCCGTTGCAGTCCGAACAGGCACCCGCCGGATTGTTGAAGGAAAAAAGCCGCGGCTCGAGATCCGGACTGAGGCGCCCGCAGTCGGGGCAGGCAAACCGGCTGGAGAAGGTGTGCTCCCGGCCAGTGTCGGGTTCGACGGCGGCGGCCCGCCCGCCGGCCAGTCCGAGCGCGGTTTCAAACGAATCCGCGATCCGCTGCCGGATCGACGCTGCCACGCGCAGCCGGTCAACAATCACCTCGATCGAGGTGGCCGCAGCGGGTAGTCCTGACGGCGCCTCGGCAAGTTCAACCAGCTTGCCGTTGATTCGCGCGCGCACAAACCCCTGGGCCTGCAGGTCGGCGATGGCGGCGCCGGTATCCCGGCAGCGCTCCGGCGGCAGTGGCCCCAGAATCATCAGCCGCGACCCCTCGCCCAGCGCAAGCATCTGATCGACCATTTGCGAGACGGTTTGTGCCGCGAGCGGACGGTTTGGGTGGTCGGGGCAGTGCGGGGTGCCTGCGCGAGCGTAGAGAAGCCGCAGGTAATCGTTGATTTCGGTCACGGTCCCGACGGTGGAGCGGGGATTGTGGCTGCCTGACTTCTGCTCGATTGCAATGGCTGGCGACAGCCCTTCGATCAGATCAACATCGGGCTTTTCCATCAGTTGCAGAAACTGGCGCGCGTAGGCCGACAGCGACTCGACATAGCGGCGCTGGCCTTCCGCATAAAGCGTGTCAAAGGCGAGCGAGGACTTGCCCGAACCGGATAGCCCGGTGATCACGACCATTTGGTCGCGCGGGATGTCGAGGTCGATGTTCTTGAGGTTGTGCGTGCGGGCGCCGCGGATGCTGATCGCGTTCATCTGGGGAGGTCTGGGCGCGGGGCAGCAGTGCCGGGGCGCGAAAGGGTAATCGGCTAATATAAACTGTCGAGCCCACTCCAGCGATGAATCGCCCTTCCCACGCCACCTCCGAACCCATGAACCGCGACGAACTGCGGGCGAGTGCCGCCCTGTCGTCGGTTCAGGGCCTGCGCATGCTGGGCCTGTTCATCGTGCTCCCGGTGCTTGCCGTGCATGCGCACTCGCTGCCCGACGGCCAGAATGCCCGGCTGGTGGGTCTTGCGCTGGGCATCTACGGCCTGACTCAGGCGCTCCTGCAACTCCCACTGGGTGCGGCCTCCGATCGCTTTGGCCGCAAGCCCGTGATCGTTTTCGGTCTGGCGCTCTTTGCGATCGGAAGCTTCATCGCGGCAAGCGCCGATGACCTGCTGGTCATGACCATTGGCCGGGGCCTGCAGGGCGCGGGCGCCATTTCGGCTGCGGTCAGCGCCTTTGTCGCCGATTCCACCCGCGACACCCAGCGCACCAAGGCCATGGCCATGGTGGGCATCACCATTGGCGTGAGTTTCGCCCTCTCGCTGATCGTCGCGCCGCCGCTCTATCGCTGGGTCGGAATCAGCGGCATGTTTGCCTTTACGGGCGTGCTGGCCATCGCGGCCATCGCGTCGGTGATTTTCATGGTTCCGTCAGCGCCGCGTGTGGCGCGGGGGCGGCTCACGCGCGAAACGGTCATGCGGGTGGCGGCTGAGCCCGACCTGATGCGGCTCAACTTCGGAATTTTCACCTTGCACGCGGTGCAGGTGGCCATTTTCGTTGCGCTGCCGGGGTGGCTGGTCGAGCGTGCCGGGCTGGCACTGCCTTCCCACTGGATGCTTTACCTGCCGGTGGTGCTGCTGTCGTTCTGGCCCATGATGCCGGCGCTTCGCTGGGGCGAGCGGCAGGGGCGGCAGCGCACGGTGTTCGTCGCCAGCGTGGCGCTGCTTGCGCTCGTGATGTTCGTGCTCGCCACCCGGCCGCAGGGACTAATCCCGTTTGCGGTGCTGCTGTTCGCATTCTTTGCCGCATTCAATATTCTCGAGGCGAGCCTTCCTTCGATGGTCTCGCAGCTGGCCCCGGCTGAATTGCGTGGCACGGCGCTGGGCCTCTTCAATACCTCGCAGTCGCTCGGCCTGTTTACGGGCGGTGCAACGGCGGGTGCGGTACGGGCGGTCTGGGGCGACGCAGCGGTTTTCCTGCTGGCAGGCCTCATCATCGTGGTCTGGCTCATTGCAGCGTTGCGGCATCGCCTCTGGCCGGCCGCTGCGCATTAAGCGGTAATCGAACTCTTCATGCTCGGGAGGGCAATATGGCTTCAGTCAACAAGGTGATTCTCATGGGTAATCTCGGGCGTGATCCCGAAACCCGGTTCACCGCCAACGGTGCGGCGGTCTGCAATCTGCGCATCGCCACCACCCGCTCCTGGAAAGACAAGGCAAGCGGTGAGCGACGCGAGGAAACCGAATGGCATAGCGTGGTGCTCTATGACCGGCTGGCCGAAATCGCCGGTGAGTATCTTCGCAAGGGCCGCCCGGTCTACATCGAAGGCCGGCTCCAGACCCGTAAATGGCAGGACAAGGAAGGCCAGGACCGCTACACCACCGAGATCGTCGGCATGGAAATGCAGCTGCTCGGTTCGCGTGATGGCAGTGGCGGTGCAGGCGGGGATGACGCAGGCTCGGGCGGTGCGCCGGCTCGTGCACCCGCGGCAGGTGGTGGTGCCAGTGCCGGGGCGCGCAAGCCCGCCGGACGCGGTCTTGATGACGTCGATGACGACATCCCCTTCTGAGCGCAAGGGGCGCGCGCATGCGGCATTTCATCGGTAACGAGCAGGTTGATCCGGCGGATACCCGCCCCATTCCGGTGGTCGATCCCAGCAATGGCGAGATCTTCGGCAGCCTGGCGCGCGGCACCGCGCCTGATATCGATCGGGCGGTCGCGGCTGCGCGCGCCGCGCTGGGCGAGTGCTTTGACGGTCCCTGGGGGCGTCTGTCCGCAGCCGCCCGCGGGCGGCTGTTGCAAAAGCTCGGACAGTCGGTGGCGGCGCATGCCGATGAGCTCGCACAGCTCGAGGCGCGCGATACCGGGAAGTCACTCAAAACCGCGCGGGCCGATGCCAGCGCGCTCGCCCGCTATTTCGAGTACTACGCGGGGGCCTGCGACAAGCTCCACGGCCAGACGCTTCCCTATGAGCAGGGATATCTGGTCGCCACCGTGCGCGAGCCCCACGGCGTCACTGGCCACATCATTCCCTGGAACTACCCGATGCAAATCTTCGGGCGCACCGTCGGCGCGGCCCTGGCAGCGGGTAATGCCTGCGTGGTGAAGCCAGCCGAAGACGCGAGCCTCAGTTCGCTCAGGCTGGCCGAGCTGGCGGCCGAGGCGGGGTTCCCCGCGGGGGCGCTCAATATCGTCACGGGCTATGGCACCGAGGCGGGCGCCAGCCTGTGCGCGCATCCGGGCGTTGATCACCTCTCATTTACCGGCTCAAGCGTCACCGGCAAACGGGTGGCAGAGGCGGCAGCGGCGCGCCATTGTCCGGTCACAGTCGAGCTCGGTGGCAAGTCACCACAGCTGGTCTTTGCCGATGCCGACATCGACGCAGCGCTTCCCGTGATCGTGAATGCCATCGTTCAAAACGCCGGCCAGACCTGCTCGGCCGGGAGCCGCCTCCTGATCGAGCGCAGCATCTACGAGTTGGTTCTCGAGCGCGTCGCCGAGCGGTTCCGGTCGCTGATGGCGGGGCCCCCGGCGCTCGAGCTTGACATGGGGCCGCTCGTCAATCAGAAGCAGTTCGAACGGGTGCGCGAGTTCCTGGCCCAGGGCGAGGCCGATGGTCTGCGGGTGGCGGCGCGTGGGCAGCTTCATCCCCAGGCGGCTTCGGCTGGGTTCTACCAGGAGGCGGTCCTGCTTCGAGACGTCCCTCCCGACCATGCACTTGCCCAGCAGGAAATCTTCGGCCCGGTGCTGGTGGCCATGCCCTTTGATGACGAAGCGCATGCGGTTCAGCTTGCCAACGGCACCTCCTACGGGCTGGTTGCCGGGGTCTGGACGCGTGACGGCGCGCGGCAGTTGCGCCTGGCCAGGTCGCTGCGTTGCGGGCAGGTGTTCGTGAACAACTACGGCGCGGGCGGCGGGGTCGAGCTGCCCTTTGGCGGTGTGCGCGCAAGCGGCCACGGCCGCGAGAAGGGGTTCGAGGCGCTATACGGCTTCACGGTGCTCAAAACCATTGCCATCCGTCACGGCTAGGCGGTTCAAGCGCATGGCGGGTGAAGCCTCGGGACCTCGGGATATACTTTAGGGTTCGCCTAAACCTTTGTCGCGGAGTTCCCGCGCCCCACTGCCATGCCCATCTACGCCTATCGTTGCCAGGACTGCGGCTTCGAAAAGGATCAGCTGCAGAAGTTGTCTGAAGCCCCGCTCACGGTCTGTCCTTCGTGTGCAGGAAATGGTTTTGCACGCAAGCTCACTGCGCCGGCCTTTCAGCTGAAGGGGTCGGGCTGGTACGTCACCGATTTCCGGGACGGCGGCCAGAAGAAGAGTGCCGAGGGTGGCGCCGAGGGCGGTCAGGCGGCAGGCGACAAGTCGTCCGACAAGCCTGCCGGTGGCGACGCAGGTGCCTCAGGCGGCGCTGCCAAGAGCGAGGGGTCGGCGGCTGCCGCGCCGGCCGCGAGCAAGCCTGCAGAGTCCAGCGGAACCGCCGCGCCCGCCTCGGCCAGTGCCAGCGGGGGTTCGGCCGCGAGTTCAACCTCACCGGGGGCGTCAGCCTGAGCAAGCGCCCTCGGCGTCATCGCGCCGTCACCTCGGGCGGGCAGCGTGTCGCCATCGCCTATCGCGGCACCTCCTCAAAAGTCCATCCATGCGCAAGTACATCGTTACCGGCCTTCTGATCTGGGTGCCCCTGGTCATCACGATCTGGGTGCTGAACCTGATCGTGACCACCATGGATCAGACGCTGCAGCTGCTGCCCGAGCGCTGGCACCCCCACACCTTCTTCGGGCGCGACATTCCGGGTGTAGGCGTGGTGCTCACGCTGGTGGTGCTGGTCATCACGGGGCTGCTTGCCCGCAACATCATTGGCGAGCGGCTGGTGGTGGTCTGGGAATCCATGCTGGGGCGAATCCCCATCGTGCGCAGCATCTACTCGAGCGTCAAGCAGGTGAGCGACACCATCCTGTCGCCCAATGGTCAGGCCTTTCGGAAGGCGCTTCTGGTGCAGTACCCGCGCGCGGGCAGCTGGACCATCGCCTTTCAGACCGGTACGCCGGCCGCTGAAATCAGGCGTCGGCTGGTGGATTCCGACATGGTGTCGGTTTACGTGCCCACCACCCCCAATCCCACGTCCGGCTTTTTCCTGATGCTGCCTCGAGCCGAGGTGGTTGAACTCGAGATGAGCGTTGACGAAGCGCTCAAATACGTGGTGTCAATGGGCACGGTCGCGCCGGGCGACCGTGATGTGGCAGGGGGCGCGGGCGCGCCGCCTGCGCCGGCTCTGCCCGATCGTTCGTCTGGCCCGTCCTGAGGCCGCTTCATCCGCTTTCGGAGAATTCGCAATGCGCACCTGCTACGCCGGGGAAGTCTCAACCGACCGCCTCGACCAGACCGTCACCCTGTTTGGCTGGGTTCATCGCCGCCGTGATCACGGTGGGGTCATCTTCATCGACCTGCGTGATCGCGAAGGCGTTGCGCAGGTGGTCTGTGATCCTGACCGTCCGGAGATGTTCAAGGTCGCTGAGCGGATCCGCAACGAATTCTGTGTGCGGATCACCGGACGCGTACGGCGCCGCCCCGAGGGGACCGATAACGCCAATCTGCGCAGTGGCGCCATCGAAATCCTGTGCCATGAGCTTGAGATTCTCAATGCCTCGGTCACGCCCCCCTTCCTGCTTGACGACGAGAATCTTTCCGAGACCACGCGCCTCACCCATCGCGTCCTTGATCTGCGCAGGCCGGCCATGCAGCGAAATCTCATGCTGCGCTACCGGGTCGCCATGGAGGTGCGCAAATACCTCGACGCGCAGGGCTTTCTGGACATCGAAACGCCGATGCTCACCAAGTCCACGCCCGAGGGCGCGCGCGACTATCTCGTGCCATCGCGGGTCAATGCCGGGCAGTTCTTTGCGCTGCCGCAGTCACCCCAGCTCTTCAAGCAGCTGCTGATGGTGTCGGGCTTTGACCGCTACTACCAGATCACCAAGTGCTTTCGCGACGAAGACCTGCGCGCTGACCGTCAGCCCGAGTTCACTCAGATCGACTGCGAAACCTCGTTCCTGTCGGAGACCGAGATCCGAAGCATCTTCGAGACCATGATTCGCACGGTCCTTCAGAACGCTGCGGGGGCGGAACTTGCGCCCGCGTTTCCGGAAATGACCTACGCGGAGGCGATTCGCCTCTATGGCTCCGACAAGCCCGATCTTCGCGTATCGCTCCAGTTCACCGATCTCGCCGATGTGATGCGAGACGTTGACTTCAAGGTGTTCAGTGGTCCGGCCAACGCTGAAGGCGGGCGGGTGGTGGCTCTGCGGGTGCCAGGGGGCGGCAAGCTCTCGCGCAGCGAGATCGATGGCTTCACCCAGTTTGTGGCCATTTATGGTGCCAAGGGACTTGCCTGGATCAAGGTGAATGAGGTGGCGCGGGGCCGCGAGGGCCTGCAGTCGCCCATCGTCAAAAACCTGCACGACGCCGCGATCTCGGCGATTCTGGCCCGCACCGGCGCGACCGATGGCGATCTGATTCTGTTCGGCGCCGACAAGGCCAAGGTGGTGAACGATGCCATGGGCGCGCTTCGCATCCGGATCGGGCATTCCGAATTCGGGCGCGCCAACGGACTCTTTGAAAACGTCTGGAAGCCGCTCTGGGTGGTGGATTTCCCCATGTTCGAGTTCGACGAGGAAGCGAACCGCTGGACGGCTGTCCACCATCCGTTTACTGCGCCCAAGGACGGACATGAAGACTTCATGAGCACCGACCCCGGCAAGTGTCTGGCCAAGGCCTATGACATGGTGCTCAATGGCTGGGAAATCGGTGGCGGGTCGGTCCGGATTCACCGCGAAGAGGTGCAGAGCAAGGTGTTCCGTGCGCTCAACATCGGGCCTGAAGAGGCGCGCGCGAAGTTCGGCTTCCTGCTCGATGCGCTCCAGTACGGCGCACCGCCCCATGGCGGGATTGCATTCGGCCTTGACCGGATCGTCACCATGATGACCGGTGCGGAGTCAATCCGCGACGTGATCGCATTTCCGAAAACGCAGCGCGCGCAGTGTCTGCTTACGCAGGCGCCGTCCTCGGTCGACGAAAAGCAGCTGCGCGAACTGCACATCCGGTTGAGGGCAGTGGAGGCGAGCGCGTAGGCGGGAGCCTGCGCGCAGCGCTTCCCCTCACCCCGTCAACGTCGACGCCCACGGACCATGGCCGGCAACAAGATTCCCGAATCCGTGCTGGTTGTGATCCACACCGCGGCGCTCGATGTGCTTCTCCTGGAGCGCGCCGACCATCCGGGCTTCTGGCAGTCGGTCACGGGCAGCAAGGACACGCTCGAGGAGGCGCTTGACGAGACCTGCCGTCGCGAGGTGTTCGAGGAAACCGGCGTTGACTGTGCCCGGTTCGAGCTGAGCGACTGGCAGTGGAGCCAGCGCTATGAAATCTACGCGCACTGGCGGCATCGCTACCCGGAGGGCGTCACGCACAACACCGAGCACGTGTTCGGTTTGCTGCTGCCCGAACGGATCGAGGCGAAGCTCTCCCCTCGCGAGCACCTGAGCCAGGCGTGGCTGCCCTGGCACGAGGCCGCTGACCGCTGCTTCTCATGGTCCAACGCCGAGGCGATTCGGCAACTGCCGCGCCGAACCCTGGGCGCACCGCCCGCTCCACCGCCTGCCGCACGCTGAGCAAGCGATGCCCACCCAACTCCGGGTTGCCACCTACAACATTCACAAAGGGGTGTTGCGCGATCTGTTCGGTCTCAGGCGGGTGGCGCGCATTCATGAACTGCGGGCGCGGCTTCACGAACTCAATGCCGACCTGATCCTGCTTCAGGAAGTGCAGGGCCTGCACGAGCGTCATGCAAGGCGCTTTGAGCATTGGCCCATGGAACCGCAGGACGTGTTTCTTGCGCAGGCGCCGGGCCTGCGCCACACCTTTGAAAGCGCCTACGGCGCGAACGCCCACTATCTGCACGGCCACCACGGCAACGCACTGCTGTCGCGATTTCCGATTGTTCACCGGGACAATCGGGATTTCTCCGATCATGCATTGGAGAAACGCGGGGTACTGCACTGCGTGGTCGAGGTGGGGGGCGATCCAGTCCATTGCTTCGTGGTGCATTTCGGGCTTCTCGCGCGGAGCCGCGAGCGGCAGCTTGATGCGCTGATCGACTGGATCCAGCGCTCGGTACCCGCTGATGCGCCGCTCATCATCGGTGGCGATTTCAACGACTGGCGCAGCCAGCTTTCGCGCCGGCTGTGCGATGAGATCGATGTCATTGAAGCCTTCGATTCGCTACGCCCCGGCATGGCCCGCACTCAGCGGGCGGTGTGGTACGTGCGCGACCGGCTGGTGGACATGGGTATGGGTGTGGAGGCCGAGACGCTGCGACTGCCGCGGCGCGTCCGCTCGGCGCGCACATTCCCCGCGCTCGTACCCTGGCTGCGGATGGATCGCATCTATCTGCGGGGCTTTGCGGTGCGCGATGCCAGGGTCCCCAGGGGCCCAGGCTGGGCCAGGCTGTCCGATCACAGTCCGGTGATTGCCGACCTGGAGCGTGGCCGCGGGTGAACCGCGTTCGCAAGATGTCGCCAGCCTGGCGGCAATTGCTGGGGCGGCCGCGCATGCGGCCTGGCCATTCGGTGCGACTGCTGCAATCCGGCGCAGAATTTTTTCCTGCGCTCGAGACGGCGATCGACTCGGCGCGTGAATCGGTCTGGATAGAGACCTACATCTTCCATGACGATGCGAGCGGGCGTCGTATTGCACGGGCGCTGGAACGCGCCAGCGCGCGTGGCGTAGCCGTACGACTGGTGGTGGATGGCTTTGGTACCGGGATGCCGACGGGGGAGGTCGGGCAGGTGCTCGTTGCCGCCGGGCTTGAACTGCGCATCTTCAGGCCGCTCCGGCGCTTTCGACCTGAGCGGCAGGCCCTCAGGCGCCTGCACCGCAAGCTCGCGCTGATCGACTCGGCTGAACTGTTTGTGGGCGGCATCAATCTGATCGATGATCACGAGGATCCGGTACGGGGCCGCCTGGAATCGCCCAGGCTGGACTTTGCGCTGAGTGTCTGCGGGCCGCTGGTGCTGGATGCCTTGCAGGCGATGGCTCATGTCTGGCGACGGGCGCAGCCCGTGGCTCAAGCCGCGCCGCCCGCGGAGCCCCGTTTCCTGGAGGAAGATGGTGAGGCTGGCGAGACGGGTTCCCTTACAACCGGGGAAGCAGCTGTCGCTTGCCTACCGAGTCAGGCACCTGAACCCATGCCTGCCAAGGCGACGCGGCGCGTGAGAGCGGCGTTTGCCGAGCGCGATAATTTTCGTCATCGACGCACGATCGAGCGCGCCTATCTGCGTGCGATCGGCGAGGCCCGCACCGAGGTGCTGATCGCCTGCGCGTATTTTTTTCCGGGTGCGAAATTTCGTCGGGCGCTGGCCGAGGCGGCCAGACGCGGAGTGCGCGTGCGCCTGCTGCTGCAGGGGCAAATCGAATATCGACTGCCGCATTTCGGTACGCTCGCGCTTCATGAAGAGTTGCTGCGCGCCGGGGTTGAAATCATCGAATATCAACCTGGTTTTCTGCATGCCAAGCTGGCTCTGGCCGATCAATGGTTCACCGTGGGCTCCTCCAATATCGATCCGTTCTCGCTGCTTCTTGCGCGCGAAGCCAATGTCATCGTGCAGGACGAGGCGCTGGCCGCAGCACTTCGTGCCCGGGTCGAGCAGGCCATCGCCGAGGGCGGGCGGCCGATACGCTGGTCGCACATCCTGGCGCGCCCCTGGTGGGTGAGGGCAGCCGCGCTGGGCGCTGCGTTCGTACTGCGAGTCGGAGTGGCGATCTCCGGTCGCGGACTTCGGTACTGAGGCGGCGCTGCCGTGGCATGCCGGTGTGCTTTGAATGCGGTCTGAGCCCCAGGCGGAGAGGCGGATGCGAGGCGATCTGGTAGTGCTGCGGCCCGAAGGCCTTTATTGCGAGGCGGGGGGCTTCTACATCGATCCCTGGCGACCTGTCGATCGGGCGGTCATCACGCATGCCCATGCCGACCATGCGCGCACGGGTCACCGGCGCTATCTCGCTGCTGAGCCAGCGCGCGAGGTCATGCACGCCCGACTGGGCAGGGTCTCGCTTCAGACGCTTCAGTGGGGCGAGTCGATCACGCAGGGTGATGTGCGGGTCTCGCTTTTTCCAGCGGGCCACATCCTGGGCTCGGCGCAGGTCAGGATCGAGCACCGCGGCGAGGTGTGGGTGGTGTCGGGGGACTACAAGCTCGAAGCAGATCCGACCTGCGCGGCGTTCGAGCCGGTGCGCTGCGATACGTTCATCACCGAGTCCACGTTCGGCCTGCCCGTTTATCGCTGGCGGCCGGATGCGCAGACCATGGCCGAGATCGCGAGCTGGTGGGCCGATAACGCCGCGGGCGGTCGTGCGAGCGTGCTGTTCTGCTATGCGCTCGGCAAGGCTCAGCGCATCCAGGCGGGCCTCGCGGCCGCGCAGGCGCTCGTTGGCCCCATCGTCATCCATGGCGCGGTCGCGGCTGTGAATGCCGCGTATCGCGAGGCGGGCGTGAGTCTGCCCGATACCCGCACTGCGACCGATTGGCGGCGCGCGTCGGGTGGCGAGGCGCCCCTGGTCCTCGCTCCGCCTTCGGCGGCCGGGTCGCCCTGGCTGTCACGCTTCGGTGAGGCGAGCCTGGCCTTCGCATCGGGCTGGATGCGGGTGCGCGGCGCGCGCAGGCGTCGCGCGCTCGATCGCGGGTTTGTGCTGTCTGATCACGCTGATTGGCCAGGGCTGATGCAGGCCATCGAGGCCAGCGGTGCCCGTCGCGTGATCGTGACCCATGGCTTTGAGGCGGCGATTGTTCGCCACCTGTCGGAACGCGGGATCACCGCGCAGGCGCTTCGCACCGAATTCGGTGGCGAGGCGGGCGCCGAGGCCGATGGCGAGCTTGCCGCGGAGCCGGTCGGCCGCGACCAGGCTCATCCGGCGATTGCCGCGACCGAACCCAGCCCCCGGCAGACACCCTGATGGAACGCTTTGCATCGCTGGTCGCGGCGCTCGATGGTTCCAATTCCACGCTCGACAAGGTGGCGGCGATGCGGGCCTATCTCGCGAGCGAGCCGGATGAGGATTGCGCCTGGGCGGTGTATTTCCTGGCGGGCGGCAAGCCCAGGTCGCTGGTGGCCACACGCCTGCTGCGCGAGGCGGCGCGCGAGGCTGCCGGGGTGCCCGAGTGGCTGTTCGACGAGTGCTATCAGACGGTGGGGGATCTGGCCGAGACGATTGCGCTACTGCTGCCGGAATCGCGTGAGGCGCCTGATTCCCGCGACACGCTGGCCTTCTGGATGCAGAGTCGCCTGTTGCCGCTTCGGGACCTGGATCCGGAGAGCGCGCGCGCCTCGCTCATCGCCTGTTGGCAGAGGCTGGACAGCTGGCAGCGCTTCGTGTTCAACAAGCTGATCACGGGTGGGCTGCGTCTGGGCGTGTCGCGGCAACTGGTGCTGCGGGCGCTGGGCGAGGCGAGCGGAGTCGATGCCAGGCTGATCGCGCAACGCATCATCGGATTTACCGATCGACAAAGCACTCCCGACGGGGCGCGGTACCGGGCGCTCGTTGCGCCTGCAGGGGGCGATCTGATCGCAGGCCACGCGGGGGCTCTGCTCCCCTATCCCTTCATGCTCGCGCATGGCTGGGAACCGGGCAGGGCTGATGGCGAGCGCGCAGCCGACTGGTTCGCGGAATGGAAGTGGGACGGCATTCGGGTGCAACTCGTGCGGCGGCAGCATGGGCTCGCCTTGTGGTCGCGCGGCGAGGAACTGCTCACCGACCGATTTCCCGAAATCGTGTCCGCAGGGCAAGCCCTGGCGCCCGGTACGGTTCTCGATGGCGAGCTTCTCTGCTGGGCGTCTGGCGCTGCCCGCCCGATGGACTTCGCTGCCATGCAGACCCGGATCGGTCGCCTTCGCCCCGGCCCGGCGACGCTGCGACAGACACCCGCGCGTCTGGTGGCCTTCGACTGTCTGGAGCACCAGGGAGTCGATTTGCGCGGGCAGGCGCTTCGCCTGCGCCGGCAGGCCCTGCTCGAGAGTCTCACCTTGGCCGCCCCCGATCCCGAGCGTCTGTGTGCAGCGCCTGCGCTCGAGGCGCTAACCTGGACAGAGCGCGCCGACCTTCGCGACGCAGCGCGTTCCGCCGGTGCGGAAGGACTGATGCTCAAGCGCCTCGAGTCACCCTATGTCATGGGCCGCAGCCGAGCCGACGGCGGCCACTGGTTCAAATGGAAACTTGACCCGTTCTCGGTCGACGCCGTGCTGATCTACGCGCAGGCTGGTCATGGAAGGCGCGCCGGGCTTTACACCGACTACACCTTTGCGGTCTGGGATGGCTCGGCCGGCGAGGCGCCGCGGCTGGTTCCGTTTGCCAAGGCCTATTCCGGCCTCACCGACGCCGAGATCCGGGAGGTCGACGCGATCATTCGTCGTACAACGGTCGAGCGATTCGGGCCGGTACGAAGCGTCGAGCCCACCCTGGTGTTTGAGATCGGTTTTGAAGGAATCGCCCGCTCGGGCAGGCACCGCGCTGGCGTGTCGGTGCGTTTTCCGAGGATGCTGCGCTGGCGGCGCGATAAGCGCGTGGCCGATGCCGACACGCTCGCGATGCTGCAGGGCCTGCTCGCCACCAGCCGCGGCTGAGCATGAGTCGCGGCTGGGCTCCAACCCTGAGGGCTGGGGGCTTGTTCGCGCCGCGGGCTTGTTCGACGAGCGGGTTTCTTCGCCGAGCGGGCCTCTTCGACGGGGGGCGCCCAGTGCGCGCCCCTGATGCTCAGCTGCGCTTGAGCAAAGAAAGCAGCTCCCGCCGCAGCGCATCCGACTTGAGAAAGCTGCCCCGCATGATGGACGAGGTCATTGAACTTTCGTCCTTCACGCCCCGCCAGTGCATGCAGAAGTGATCGGCTTCCATGATGACTGCCAGACCATCGGGAACCAGCAGCCGCTCGAGCTCGTCCGCCAGGGTCTTGACCGCCTCTTCCTGAATCTGCGGCCGGCTCATGACCCAGTCAGCCACTCGCGCGTATTTGGACAGCCCTATCAGTTTCGAGTTGGCGTTGGGCAGAACGCCGATCCAGATCTTGCCGAGGATGGGGCACAGGTGATGGGAGCACGCTGAGCGCACAGTGATCGGGCCCACCACGATCAGTTCGCTCAGGCGTTCAACGTTCGGAAACTCGGTGACCGGGGGCATCGCTTCATAACGACCGCGAAAAACCTCCTTGAAATACATCTTGGACACTCGGCGCGCAGTCTCCTGCGTGTTGTGGTCGTTGGTCGTGTCGATGACCAGCGACTCGAGAAGGTCCTGCACCCGGGACTCGACTTCCTTTCGGAGTGCCTCGCGCTCGACCTCGGAGTGAATGAATTCGGAGATGTTGTCGTTGGCGTGGAAGCGCTTGCCCGCCTTGCGGATGCGCTCGCGAATGACCTGAGACATGGGGCGGCCGCTGTCTTCGGTGCGGGCACGCGAGGGCTTGCGGGGCAGGGCTTTGACGTTGGAGGAGCTGCTCATGGCGTTATTCTCCGGGCGCTTCGGTTCGGCGCCTGTCGGGGTGTCCCGCCAACAGTTGATGGCGGGGGTCGAACGATGCGCGATTTCGGTCCGCGTGTCGCGCAAACCTTGGCGGCTTGCGCGGGTAAACATCCCTGTAACCCTATGTGGTTTCGGGCTATGCCGCCAGGTGTTTCGAATAAAAGACACGACACAGGTCAGGTTTAGATGACAGTTGGTGATCACTTCGGCCGACCCGCGCTCCCCGCGGATGGCGGCACCCCACAGCCTTGTTGCGAAATGCCCACGGAGACTGTGGCCATTCTCGGCGTGGATTTTTCGAGCGCCCCCTCGCGGAAAAAGCCCATCACCGTGGCCCAGGCGAGGCTGCATTCGCCTGCCGTGCTTGGCATTGAGGCGCTTGAGCCGATTGGCTCGCTCCCGGAATTTGCGCAGTTGTTGATGCGTCCCGGGCCCTGGGTGGGTGGTTTTGATTTTCCCTTCGGCTTGCCTCGCGAACTGGTGCTCGAAGTCGGGTGGCCCACCGATTGGCCGGCCCTGGTGCGTGCGTTCTCGGGCGCGTCCAGACCGGATCTGCGCGAGACGCTGCGCGCGTTCTGTGCCGGGCGGCCAGCGGGCTCGAAATTCGCGCATCGGGCAACCGACAGGCCGGCCGGGTCGTCGCCATCGATGAAGTGGGTGAACCCGCCCGTCGCATGGATGTTTCATGCGGGAGCGCCAGCGTTGCTCGAAGCGGGCGTTCATCTTCCAGGCCTTCATGCGGGCGATCCGTCGCGGGTGGCGCTCGAAGCCTATCCGGGGCTTCTCGCCCGTGCGCTTCATCGGGGTTCGTATAAGAGCGATGATCCCGCACGGCAGGATTCGGCTCGCCTTGCTGCGCGGCGGACCATGGTGGCGGCGCTCGCCTCAGGCGCGCATCCGCTTGCGATCAGGGTCGATTTTTCGGGAGCGGTGCGCAGCCAGATCGAGGACGAGCCCCGCGGTGACTGGCTCGATGCGGTGCTCTGCGCGGTGCAGGCGGCCTGGGCGCTGACTCAGGGTGCGGGCTACGGACTTCCGGCGCAGGTCGATGGCATTGAGGGGTGGATCGTGAGTGCGCCCGCTGCAACCGGCTAACATTCAGTTCTTGCGGCGTGTCCTGCCGCCCCTTCAGCTCCTCGGACTGACCCCACTGTGAAACGCAGCTCGCTTCGAATGGATGGCGTGGATACGCCCATCATCCCGACCGTTGCCGCGCTGGTGCGCGAGCACCCCGGTACGATTTCGCTCGGCCAGGGCGTGGTTCGCTACGGGCCACCGGCCGACCTGCTCCGCGCCCTGCCCGAGCGGATGGCGGATCCTCTTCTTCATCGCTATCAGGCGGTGGGTGGCATTGCGCCGCTGATTGATGCGCTCGGGGCGAAGCTGCGTGACGAAAACGGTATCGATGTTGCCCGCGGCTCGCAGGTGATGGTGACTGCGGGCAGCAACATGGCGTTTTTGAACGCGGTGCTCGCGCTGGCCGATCCTGGTGATGAATTCATCCTGCCCCTGCCGTTTTACTTCAATCAGGAAATGGCAATCCGGATGGCCGGATGCGTGCCGGTATGCGTGCCTACGCACCCCGACTATCAGCTCGACCTGGGCGCTATTGAACGCGCCATCACCGCGCGCACGCGCGCCATCATCACGGTCTCGCCCAACAACCCCACGGGCGCCGTGTACCCGGAGGATGACCTGCGTGCGGTGAACGCGCTGTGCGCGGCGCGAGGGCTTTATCACTTCAGCGATGAGGCCTACGAATATTTCACCTTCGATGGTGCGCGGCACTTTTCTCCTGCTTCCATTCCAGGGGCCGAGCGGCATACGCTCACCTTCCAGTCGTTCTCCAAGGGCTGGGGCATGGCGAGCTGGCGTTGCGGCCATGTGGTGTATCCCGCCGATCTGGCCGAAGCCATGAACAAGGTCCAGGACACCAACCTGATCTGTGCGCCCGTCGTCTCGCAGCTCCTCGCGCTCGAGTCGCTCAAGCTGGGGCGGCGCGCGATCGAGCCCGAACTGCAGTCGCTTGCGAGCGTGCGTCACACCGTGCACGAGGCGCTGTCCGCGCTTGACGGGCTGGCGAGCTTTCCTCGCACCCAGGGGGCCTTCTACGTGGTATTGCGGCTGCCCGGGGTATCCGATCCGCATGCCTTCATTCGTACGATGGTTGAACGGCATCGCGTGGCAGTGATCCCCGGCTTTGCCTTCGGATTGACCGACACGCGCGAGGCCAACTACCAGCGTCTGTCCTTTGGCTCGCTCGATCCGGCAACGGTGGCCGAGGGCGTTCAGCGCTTCATTGCTGCCGTGCGTGACTGGTACGGTCGCTGATCGGTCGCGCGCGCAGCCACTGGCCGAGGCACGGCTATCGGCCTGGTTTGCCGAGCGCGGCTGGCAGCCGTTTCCCTTTCAACGGCGCGTCTGGCGCGAAGCCGCGTCGGGTTCAAGCGGCCTGCTTCATGCCGGCACCGGATCCGGGAAGACGCTTGCTGTGTGGCTGGGCGCGCTGCTGCGCGTTCTGAAAGGCCGCAAGGCGCCCCACCGTAATGGGCTCAGGGTGTTGTGGGTCACGCCCATGCGTGCGCTCGCAGCCGATACCGTTCGCGCTCTCGAAATGCCGCTTGCGGGCCTGGGTCTTGACTACTCGGTAGGCCTTCGCACCGGCGATACGCCGTCCTCCGAGCGGGCGCGACAGGACCGTCGGCCGCCGTTTGCGCTCGTCACCACGCCGGAGAGTTTGTCGCTGATGATCTCGCGCGCCGATGCCCCGGCTCGGCTGGGTGGTGTTGAGGTCGTGATCGTCGACGAGTGGCATGAGTTGATGGGTGGCAAGCGAGGCGTGCAGCTGCAACTCGCGTTGGCCCGGATTGGCACGCTGGCTGGTGCCGCGCCAGTGGTGTGGGGCGTTTCAGCAACCCTGGGCAATCCGGCCGAGGCGCTCGATGTGCTGCTCGGCGGTCGGCCGGGCGTGCTGGTGGAGGCCGCCTCGCGCCGCTCGCCGGTGATCGACACGTTGCTGCCCAGCACCCTTGAGCGATTCCCCTGGGCCGGGCATCTGGGTGCACGGATGCTCGACCCGGTGGTCGCTGAACTGGCGACAAGTGCATCGTCATTGGTGTTCTGCAACACGCGGGCGCAGGCAGAGCTCTGGTACGCAATGATCCTCGAGGCGCGCCCCGACTGGGCAGGCGAGATCGCGCTTCATCACGGATCACTGGATGTTGATGTGCGCCGCTGGGTGGAGCGCGCGATCGGCGATGGGCGGCTGCGCGCGGTGGTCTGCACCTCGAGCCTGGACCTGGGCGTGGATTTCTCGCCGGTGGAGAGGGTGCTGCAGATCGGTAGTGCCAAGGGGATAGGGCGGCTTCTCCAGCGCGCCGGGCGTTCTGGCCACCGACCGGGCGCAGTGTCGCGCGTCACCCTGGTCCCCACGCACGCGTTGGAGCTGATCGAGGCGGTGGCAGCGCGCGATGCGGCTCGCGCCGGACGGATTGAAGCCCGCCTTGCGCCGCAGTGCCCGATCGACGTGCTGGTCCAGCATCTGGTCACGGTGGGCGTCGGTACGGGCTTTGCGGAGGCCACCCTGCTCGCGGAGCTTCGCTCAACCCATGCCTATCGAACACTCGACGATGAGACCTGGCGCTGGGCGCTTGCCTTCGTCTCCGAAGGCGCGAGCCTCGCGGCCTATCCCGAGTATCGAAAGCTCGCACGGGGCGAAGACGGACTGTGGCGCGTGACCGACGCCACGATTGCAAGACGGCATCGAATGTCGATCGGCACCATCGTGGCCGATGCCGCGATCGAACTCCGGTTCATGAACGGGGCGCGTCTGGGCACGGTGGAAGAGGCCTTCATCGCCCGGCTCCGCCCGGGCGACCGGTTCATGTTCGGTGGTCGCGTACTTGAACTCGTCCGGGTGCATGAAATGAGTGCCTGGGTGCGACGCGCTGCTGCGTCATCGGGGGCGGTACCGCGCTGGAGCGGCGGACGCATGCCGCTGTCGGGCGAGCTTGCCGAGGCCGTGCTCGAGCGCCTGCGAGCGGCTGCGGCCGGTGAGTTTGCCGGACCTGAAATGCGTGCAGTGCGGCCGCTTCTCGATTTGCAGGCGCGCTGGTCCCGCCTGCCGGTGCCGGAGATTCTGCTGGCTGAAACGCTGGTGTCGCGCGAAGGGCATCATCTCTTCGTCTATCCGTTTGCGGGGCGACATGCGAACCTGGGACTCGCCTGCGTGCTTGCCTGGCGGGCGAGTCGCGGTCAGCCCGCCACGATCTCGGTCGCGGTCAATGACTATGGCTTTTAGCTGCTGTCGGAAGAGCCGCTGGCGGCTGCGCAGCTGGCAGGTGATGCGGGCTTCGTCGTGTCCGCGCCTGCCGACGATCTGAGTGCGGCAGTCAATGCGGCCGAGCTTTCGCGTCGGCGCTTTCGCGAGATTGCGCGGGTGGCGGGACTCGTGTTTCAGGGGCACCCGCGCGAGCGCCGGTCCACTCGCTCCCTGCAGGCCTCGGCCACCATGTTTCACGAGGTGTTTGACCGACACGATCCAGGCAATCTCCTGCTCGCCCAGTCGAGACAGGAGGTGCTTGCACATGAGCTTGACTTCGGGCGCATGGAGGCTGCGCTCGCTGGCATGCGGACGCGATCGCTCGTGATGGTGCCGATCGCCCAGCCCACGCCCTTTGCATTTCCGCTGATGGTGGAGCGACTGCGGGAGACGGTGAGCACCGAGAAGCTGGCGGACCGGGTCGCCCGGATGTTGGTTGAACTCGAGCGGGCTGCTCAATGTTGATTGATGTGCGCGGCGTGCCGATCGAACTCCTCGCCGATCGGGCGGCCTGGCTCCCGGGCTCAGAGACGCTTCTGGTGGCCGACCTTCATCTTGGCAAGGCGCAGAGCTTTCGCCGCGCGGGGGTGCCCGTGCCAGCGGGAACCACCGCTGCAATGTTCGCGCGGCTCGACCGGCTGATTGAGCGGCGGGCGCCGCGTGCGCTCATCGTGCTGGGAGATCTGCTGCATGGACCGCTCTCGCAGCAGGGGCCCGCCATCGATGCGCTTGCCCACTGGCGGGCCCGGCACGCGGCAGTGGCGATACGGATGGTGCGCGGCAATCATGATGCAGTGGCGGGTGATCCGCCGCCCGCCTGTGGCGTTGAGGTGCTGAACGCTCCCTACGAGCACGCCGGGCTGGTCCTCTGCCATGAACCCGATCAACCGGCAGCGTGTTTCAAGGTGGCGGGACACCTGCATCCGGTCCTTCGTATGCGGGGTCGTATCGATCGCCTGCGGGTGCCCTGCTTCTGGCTTCGCGGGGATGCGCTGATTCTCCCTGCGTTTGGTGAGTTCACCGGTGGCTGGCCGGTGAGCGCGAAAGCGGGGGAGCAGGTATTTGCGATTGCCGGAAGCGAGGTGCTGGGCGTGCCGCCGCCGTCCGTGAATCGACCCCGTACGGGTTGGCGCTAGGTCTTTGGCACACCGAGGCGGAAGGGCACTGATGCGGCTGCGCAGTAAGCAGCAGGGCCGAGCGCGGCTGCTCCGTGCCGGCCGCGTTGCGATTCAGCGCGAGGCAAGGGTGTCTCGCTCGCGCGCAGGCATCGGCTCCTGAACCAGCATCCGGTGCGGATAGGGTATGGAGATGCCCTCCCGATCGAATGCGATCTTCAGTCGCTTCAGGAATTCGCGGCGGACCCGCCACTGCTCGGCCGGGACGGTCTTCATTCGGCACCGCACGACGATGGCGGAGTCGGCAAGCTGCTCGACGCCCGCAATCTCGAGTGCATCCACGATGGACGCGCGATAGGTTTCATCCTCGCGCAGGGTTGCCGCGGTTGCGCGCATCACCGAGTACACGTGATCGAGATCCTCGCGATAGGACACGCTCACGTCGGCCACTGCAAAGGCGAACTCGGTCGAAAAATTGCTCACAGTGGTGATCAGGCCGTTGGACACATAGTGCACCGCGCCATCGAAGGAGCGCAGCTTGGTCCGGCGCAGTGTGAGCTCCTCCACCACGCCGGTCTTGCCGGCAATCTCCACCACATCACCCACCCGGATCTGGTTTTCGAGCAGCAGAAACATGCCACTGAAAAAATCCTTGACCAGGCTCTGCGCGCCGAAACCGATGGCCACACCGGCCACGCCGGCCGCGCCAAGAATAGGGGCGATCGACACGCCAATGGTGTTGAGACCCACGAGAACCGCCACCACGATGAGGGTGAGCGATGCCGCGTGGCGAAGCACCCGTGCAAGGGTTTCGATGCGCTTGCGCTCCTCGAGCGAGGGCGAGCGCGCGGCCAGCGCCACGAAGAAACGCGCGAGGACCTTCAGGAGCAGATTGCGCCCCACGAAGGCGGCAACCAGAACCGCCACCAGTGTGGCGGCGGTGGCCCATTGCGGCGACCACTCGGTGTTCGCGAGGAACTCCAAACCGGATTCGAGCACGGTGTCTGACTCCTTGTTGCGCTGACGCTGTGGTGGCCTTGTGCGCCGTCAATCGAGGTTCGAACCACCCCGCCTACGCTCTGGCACTCAAGGGCCTGATCAAGGAGCAGATGGCGGCGGCGGAATCTGCCAGGGCCAGCCGGGGGAGCGCGATGGTAGCAAAGAAACTGTTGTTCAGATCGCAGGCGCGGGAGCGGATCCTGGCAGGCGCCACGCAGCTTGCCGATGCGATCCGGGTCACGCTGGGTCCGAAGTCGAAGTCGGTGCTGATTCATCGCAGCTGGGCCAGCCCGGTGGTCTGTAATGATGGGGTGACGATCGCGCGGGAGACCGAGCTTGAGGATCCGGAGGAGGACCTCGGCGCGCGGATGCTGCGTCAGGCGGCCGAGAAAACCGGCGAGGCGGTGGGCGATGGCACATCGACCGCTACCGTGCTCGCACACGCGATCCTGACTGACGGCATCCGCAATGTGGTGGCGGGTGCGAGTGCCATCGATCTCAAGCGGGGGCTGGATAGAGGTTTGCAAGTGGTGGTGGCGAGCCTGCGTGCGCAGTCGCGCCCCGTCAGTACCCGGCTCGAGCGCGCCCAGGTGGCCACCATCTCTGCCCATAACGACCCCGCAATCGGTGAGCGCGGGCGCATCGATGCGCGGATTGCGCAGCTGCGGGCGCAGCTTGCCGACAGCGCGAGCGACTATGACCGCGATCGGTTGAAGGAGCGAATCGCCCGCTGGCCGGTGGCGTTGCGGTGGTGCGCGTTGGCGCACCGAGTGAGGCCGAGATGCGGGCCCGCAAGGATGCGTTCGAAGACGCGATCGCCGCCACCCGTGCCGCGGTCGCAGAAGGCATCGTGGCAGGCGGAGGGCTTGCGCTGTTGCAGGCGGCGCCGGCGCTGCGCGCCGAGATCGGCCTTGCCGAGGGCGATGAGCGAACCGGCATGCAGATTCTCCTGCGGGCGCTGGAATCGCCCGCGCGCGCGATTGCGGAGAACTCGGCCGCTGATCCCGGTGTGGTGGTTGAGCGAATGCTCGCAGGCGGTGGCTCGGTGGGGTTTGATGCCGCGCGCGGACGCTATGTCGACCTGTTTGAAGCGGGAATCATCGACCCGACCCGCGTGGTGCGGGTCGCGCTTGAGAACGCGGTATCGGTGGCAAGCCTGTTGCTGCTCACCGAGGCCACCATGACCGAAATTGTGACTCGCGAGCGTGAACCGGCAGGCATCGAGCCGGGTACGCCCTGAAGCCCTCATCCGCACGACCCCAACCAGAAGGAGCATGACCATGGCAGAGGAAAAGACCACTGAACTTCAGGAAGTCACCCCGATGAGGATGGCCTCCCCGTTTGACGAGATGGACCGGCTGTTTGATCGCCTGCTTGCGCGGCGCGGCTGGATGCGGCCCTGGCGTACCGATCGGCCGTCCCTGGGCGATGTCGGCTGGGCCGATCCCCGCCTGCCGCGCGTTGATATCGTTGATCGTGAAGACGATATCGTGATGCGCGCCGAGGTTCCCGGCATCGACAGGAAGGATCTCGACATTTCGGTCGGTGAGGATAGCGTGACGCTGCGGGGCGAAACCCGTCGCGAGGAAAAGGAGGAGGCAGGCGACCTCTACCGCTGCGAGATTTCGCGTGGCGCCTTCAGCCGCACCGTCGGACTTCCCGCGGCGGTGTATGGATCCAAGGCCAAGGCAGCGTTTCACGATGGCGTGCTGACGCTCACCCTGCCCAAGGTGGAGCGCGCGCGTCGCCATACGGTCCGGGTGGACTGAGAGGCGATGCCTGCGCGGATCCCGTATGCTTCGCGCTCCCGCGGTGGTTTCTCCGCCGCGGGCGCCGCATCGTTTCGGAGGTCCGCATGAACAGTATCGACGTTGAAGTCCTGCGCACCGCGATCCAGTGGATGGACGCGGGCCATCGTGTCACGCTCAGCACCGTGGTGCGTACCTGGGGCTCGGCCCCGCGTCCGCCCGGTTCGCTCATGATCATTCGTGATGATGGCCAGGTGGCGGGCTCGGTATCGGGGGGCTGTATCGAGGACGACCTGATCCGGCGCCTGCGCGAGGGTGATCTTGATTCCGCTTTGCCCATGAGCACGGTGTACGGCGAGACCGCCGAAGAGGTGCAGCGCTTTGGCCTGCCCTGCGGCGGAACCGTGCAGGTGGTGCTCGAGCCGCTCTCCACCCAATCGGGGCTGCGCGACCTGCTGTCGCGCATCGCGGCCCATCAGGTGGTGCAGCGCTCGCTTGACATGCAGACTGGCATGGCAACGCTCAAGCCCGCGCAGGTGGGCGACATCGTGGCCTTCGACGGTCAGACGCTGCGCACCGTTCACGGCCCGCGCTACCGCCTGCTGGTGATTGGCGCGGGGCAGTTGTCGCACTATCTGGCCAATATGGCGCTCATGCTCGACTACCAGGTCACGATCTGCGACCCGCGGCCGGAATATCACGGCACCTGGCAGGCCCAGCCTGGCGTCACGCTGTCCTCGCAGATGCCCGATGACCTGGTGCTTGCGATGCAGCTCGATGCCAACAGTGCGGTGGTGTGCGTCACCCACGATCCCAAACTTGATGACCTGGCACTCATCGAGGCACTCAAGACCACCGCCTTCTACATCGCCGCCATCGGCTCGCGACGCAACAATGAACGGCGGCGCGAGCGGCTGCTCGAGTTCGATCTGTCGCGTGCGGAAGTCGATCGACTGCGGGGGCCTGCGGGGCTCTCCATTGGCGCGCTCACGCCGCCTGAAATCGCCCTTGCAATCGTGGCCGAAATGACCGCCACGCGCCGCGGGGTGAATCTGTCGGGGCCGCTCGCCGACTGGAGCGGCTCGGGCACCGAGTGTCTGCTCGAGTCGCTTCCCGTCGCGCGCTGAGCCCGCCGCGCGAGGCGCTTGCCCGGGCGCTGCTCGCGCCGGCCGCGCGGTTTTCACCCGAGTGCCGCGGGCTGCGCGGTCTGGGCGCGTGAGCTGGTTCAGACGCTCGCCCCGCTGATTATTCCGAACCCCGTGGCGGATCAGGGCGCAGCCGGCTCGGCAGGAATCTCGCGCTTCACACCCGAGTCATCGATCGCAACGTAGGTGAGTGTCGCCTCGGTCACCTTGACCACCACGGGATGGGCCGGGTTGCGCTCGGCGATCACCTCCACATGCACGGTGACTGACGTGCGCCCTGCGCGCTCGATCGAGGCGTAAAACGAGACCACGTCGCCAACCGAAATCGGCTGACGGAACTGAAACGCGTTGACGGCAACCGTGGCGACCCGCCCCCGGGCCCGGCGCGCCGCGCAGATGCCACCTGCGATATCGACCTGCGCCATGACCCAGCCACCAAAGATATCGCCATTGGAATTGACGTCGGCCGGCATGGGCACCACGCGCAGCACCAGCGAATGGCCCGCTGGTGCAGGATCGGTTGCGTGCGATCGCACACCGGTGGACTCGGAATTCATGGCTGGGCTCCTTCGCGGATCGCGTACGCGCACAATATCGGTTTCCTTCCCGAGAAGACAAGACACGCAATGCGAGATCACGCCCGGCGCGCCGCGCCCGCTTCCGTATCCCCTGCTGCAGCGCTGTCTGGTGCCCAGCCTGTTCGAGGTGACTGGCAGACGGTGTCGAGGCTACTGCCCTACCTCTGGGCCTGGCGCGGCCGCGTGCTGTTTGCGCTCGCCTGCCTGGTGGCGGCCAAGCTCGCCAATGTGGGTGTGCCACTGATTCTGAAGGCGGTGGTGGATGCACTCGATACACCCGAGGCCGCCGCGCGCGCGGCGCTGGCTGTGCCGGTTGCGCTGATTGCGGGCTATGGCCTGCTGCGGCTGTCGGTGTCGCTCTTTACCGAGCTGAGGGAGCTGGTGTTCTCCCGGGTGACGCACGAGGCCAACCGAACGATTGTGCTGCAGGTCTTCCGGCACCTGTTCGACATGTCGCTGCGCTTTCATCTGGACCGACAGATGGGGGGCATGACGCGCGACATCGAGCGCGGTTCGCAAGGTGTGTCGAGCCTCATCTCCTACACGCTCTACAGCATCCTTCCCACGGTGATCGAGGTGTCGCTGGTAATTGGATACCTGTTCTGGCACTACGAGTCGTCATTTGGCTTCATCGCACTCACAGCGCTGGTCATCTATGTGATCTATACGATCCGCGTCACCGAATGGCGAACCCATTTTCGGCGTGAGATGAACGAACAGGACTCGCGCGCAAGCACCCGCGCGATCGATGCGCTTATCAACTACGAGACCGTGAAGTATTTCGGTAACGAGCGCTTCGAGGCCGAGCGCTACGACACCGAGCTTAGAAAGCGCATGCGTGCAGCGATCCGCTCGCAGGCGTCGCTGTCGCTTCTCAATTTCGGTCAGGCCACCATCATTGCGGTGGCGGTGTCGCTTCTCATGTGGCGCGCGGTGGCGGGCGTGATGGCGGGCGAGATGACGCTGGGCGATCTCGTTCTGGTGAATGCCTTCATGATCCAGCTCTACATTCCTCTCAACTTTCTGGGTGTGCTCTACCGGGAAATCAAGCAGGCGCTCACCGACATGGAGAGGATGTTTCGCCTGCTCTCCGAGAAGCGCGAGGTGGCTGACGCGCCGGATGCGCGCACCCTGGTCGTTGGAAAGGGGCCGGAAATTCGCTTTCAGAGCGTGGGCTTTCACTACGACCCGGCGCGCCCTATCCTGCACGACATTGATTTTGTGATTGCACCCGGCACCACCACGGCGGTGGTCGGCGCCAGCGGCGCTGGCAAATCAACGCTGGCCCGGCTGATGTTTCGCTTCTACGAGGTGAGCGCAGGCCGCATTCTGGTTGACGGTCAGGATGTGCGCGCGGTCACGCAGGAGAGTCTTCGCGCGGCGATCGGAATCGTGCCGCAAGACACGGTGCTCTTCAACGATACGATTCGCTACAACATTGCCTACGGCAATCCCGGCGCAAGCCCTGAGACGATCGAGCAGGTCGCGCGCGCAGCCCAGCTGCACGACTTTATTTCGGCGCTTCCCCAGGGCTATGACAGCCCGGTGGGCGAGCGTGGCCTGAAGCTCTCGGGAGGCGAGAAGCAGCGGGTGGCGATTGCGCGAACGCTACTGAAAAACCCGCCAGTACTGCTTCTTGATGAGGCAACCTCGGCGCTCGATACCCGCAACGAACAGGCCATTCAGCAGGCCCTGCGCGCGGCAGCGGCCGGGCGAACGGCGCTCGTGATTGCGCATCGCCTGTCGACCATCGTGGATGCTGATCAGATTCTGGTGCTCGAGGCCGGCCGTATCGTCGAGCGCGGTACGCATGAGGCGTTGCTGGCCGCCGATGGGGTGTATGCGCGCATGTGGGCGGCGCAGGCGGCGGGGGATGTGGCCGCGTGAAGCTTGTGTGAAGCGTGGGCGAGGGTTGCGTGAGGGTTGCTTGAAGGTCGCTTGAAGGTCGCGTGAAAGGGCCCTTGAGCGCAGGCGCGATTCAGCGACTCAGCGATCCAGGATCTGGCTCAGGAACTGCCGGGTGCGCTCGTTTTGCGGCGAATCGAAAAACGCGTCGGGCGTGTTCTCTTCAACGATCTCTCCCCGGTCCATGAAGATCACGCGATCGGCCACTGCTCGCGCAAAGCCCATCTCGTGCGTCACACAGAGCATGGTCATGCCCTCGCGCGCCAGCATGATCATGGTGTCCAGCACCTCTTTCACCATCTCGGGGTCGAGCGCCGAGGTGGGTTCGTCGAACAGCATCACCGATGGCGTCATGCAGAGCGCGCGTGCAATGGCGACACGCTGCTGCTGGCCGCCCGAGAGCTGCCCGGGGTATTTGTGCGCCTGATCGGCGATCCGGACGCGCTCCAGGTAGCGCATGGCGGTTGCCTCGGCGGCGGCGCGCGCCTGCTTTCGCACCCAGATCGGTGCGAGCGTGCAGTTATCAAGCACCGTCAGATGTGGAAACAGGTTGAAGTGCTGAAACACCATGCCCACCTCGGAGCGCACCTGATCGATGTTCTTGAGGTCATCGCTCAGTTCGACGCCATTCACAACGATGCGGCCACGCTGGTGGGTCTCCAGCCGATTGATGCAGCGAATGAGGGTGGACTTGCCTGAACCCGAGGGACCGCACACAACGATGCGCTCGCCCTTGCGAACAGTGAGCGAGATGTCGCGCAGCACTTGAAAATCGCCGAACCATTTCGACAGGCCGTTGATCGCTATGGCGGGAGCTGCATCGGCGAGCGGGGCAGTCTGGGCATTCATGATGGGGACTCCAGGTCAGGCGGCTTGGGCGCTCAGCGCCGCTCGCCGCGTGCAAATTCGCGCTCCAGCCACTGGCTGTAGCGTGACATGGCAAAGCAGTAGATCCAGTACACCACGATCGAGAACAGGAAGGCCTCGATGAAATATTTTTTCCAGGAGATGTCGGTCTCGACCGATTTCTTGACTGCATACGCAAAATCGTAAATGCCTATGATCACCACCAGCGAGGTGTCCTTGAACACCGAAATGAAGATGTTCACGATGGGCGGAATGGAGATCTTGAGCGCCTGCGGCAAAACCACGAGCCCCATTGTTCGCCAGTAGGACAGCCCCAGGGCCTCGGCCGCTTCATATTGACCTCGCGGCACGGCCTGCAGGCCGCCCCGCACCGCTTCGGCCAGGTAGGCGGCGATGAACAGAATGATGGCCACCTGTGCACGCAGCAGCTGCTCAACCCGCAGCCCCTCGGGCATGAACAGGGCAAACATGATCGACGCCATGAACAGCACGGTGATGAGCGGCACGCCCCGAACAATCTCGATATAAAGCACCGATACCGCGCGAATCACCGGCAGTTTTGAGCGGCGACCGAGCGCAAGCAGCACACCCAGCGGAAACGCAAAGCCGATGCCGAAGATGGCGAGAATCAGTGTTACCGAGAGGCCGCCCCAGCGCTCCGCTGGCACCGGGCTGAGACCCAGCCCTCCGCCCATCAGCCAGAAGGAAAGCGCGATGCCAATCGCCCAGATCGCGACCAGACTCTTGCGCCAGAAAAACCGGATCGCCGAGATCACGAGGAGCGAGGTGAGCACGACCGCGGCAACCGCTGCCCGCCACTGCTCCTCGAAGGGATAGACCCCGAACAGCATGAAGCGGATCTTGTCCCAGACCACAGCCCAGCAGGCGCCTTCGCCGCGTACCGCTTCGCATGCCGAAGCAGGCTTGGGCCCCCACACTGCATCCCAGACCAGCCACCCACCTACCTTGGGCACCAGCCAGGCGAGGAGCGCGAGAATCAGCAGGGTCAGCGCGCTGTTGGCGGGCGTGGAAAAGAGGTTGGCCCGCATCCAGGCAAACGGTGACACGCTGGGCGCCGCGGACATGTTCAGCGCTCCACCAGCCGCATGCGGGCGTTGTACCAGTTCATGAAGAGCGAAATCGCGATGCTGATGCCGAGATAGACCGCCATCAGCATGGCAATGGCTTCGATCGCCTGTCCGGTCTGGTTCATGGTGGTATTGGCAATTGCCACCAGATCGGGATAGCCGATGGCGACGGCCAGCGACGAATTCTTGGTGAGGTTCAGATACTGGCTGGTGAGGGGCGGGATGATGACCCGCAGCGCCTGCGGCAGAGTGACGAGTCGCAGGCGCTGGCCCTGCGAGAGGCCAAGCGCCATGGCAGCCTCTCCCTGGCCCCGGTCGACCGCCTGGATGCCCGCGCGCACCACCTCGGCGATGAAGGCCGCGGTATAGGTGGAGAGCCCCACCAGCAGGGCGGTGAACTCGGGCGAAATCACCTTGCCGCCCTGATAGTCAAAACCGCGCAGAACCGGTATCTCTATGGTGGTGGGGGCACCCGTGACGGCCCAGGCAAGGGCAGGCAGCCCGGCGAGCAGTGCACAGACCGGTAGTGCGAGTGGCCACTGCTGGCCGGTGGCCGCCTGACGCCGGCGCACGACGGCGCGCCAGATCAGGCTGAGGAGGCCGGCTGCGACCAGCGCCCAGAATGCCGCGTTCCAGCCTGGATGGGCTTCCGGCCAGGCAAACCGGAAGCCACGCTGGCTGATGATGATCCAGTCGCCGATGCGAATCGCCTGACGCACCCCCGGAAGCAGTTCGGTGAAGATGCCGTACCAGACCAGCAGCTGTAGCAGGAGCGGAATGTTCCGCATGAATTCGACATAGGCGCCTGCGAGCCGCGCGACCAGCCAGTTCGAGGACAGGCGCGCAATACCCAGCAGCGTGCCGAGTGTGGTGGCGATGACAATACCGAGAAACGCCACATGAAGCGTGTTGAGGAGTCCGACCGCGAGCGCATGTGCGTAGCTGCGCGTCGAGTCGTATTCAATGAGCTTCTCGGCAATCTCGAAGCCGGCCTCTCGCCCCAGGAAGGCAAAGCCTACCTGGATGCCGCGCGAGGCGAGGTTGTGAAGCGTGTTGGAAAGCAGATACCAGACGATGCCGCCCACCACGGCGAGCAGCAGCGCCTGGTAAAGAATGCCGCGCGCGCGCTCGCTCTTGAACATGGGCGCGCGGGCGGCAGGGGGTCAGCGAATGGGCGGGGCGTACATCAGCCCGCCGTCGCGCCACTGGGCGTTGACGCCACGCTGGATGCCAAGCGGGCCGATGTTGCGGCTGTACATCTCGCCGTAGTTGCCAACCGCCTTGATGATTTTCACCAGCCAGTCGTTATCGATCCCCATGCCTTTGCCCGCATCGCCTGTGGTGCCCAGCAGCCGCTGGATCGGGGGGTCCTTGGACTCCCCGCGCAGCTTGTCAACGTTGGCTGAGGTGACGCCATACTCCTCGGCCTCTATCAGTCCGAAGAGTGTCCACTTCACGATGGTGAGGAATTCCCAGTCACCGCGGCGGACCATCGGTCCGAGCGGCTCTTTGGAGATGGCCTCGGGCAGGATCAGGTAGTCATCGGGCTTGGGCGCCTTCAGACGGGTGGCCGCGAGGCCGGAAATATCGGTGGTGTAGACATCGCAGCGGCCGGCAAAGAAGGCCTGCTCGATCTGGTTCAGCTCGGCGATCACCACCGGCTTGAAGCTCATCTTCTTGGTGCGGAAGTAGTCGTTGAGATTGAGTTCGGTGGTGGTGCCCGGCTGCACGCAGACCGTGGCGCCATTCAGGTCGGCGGCCTTGGTGACGCCGCTTGACTTCTTCACCATGAAGCCCTGGCCGTCGTAGAACAGGGTGCCCGCGAAGACCGAGCCCAGCGTGGCGTCGCGCGAGGAGGTCCAGGTGGTGTTGCGCGACAGCAGATCGATTTCCCCTGACTGCAGCGCGGTGAAGCGGGTTTGCGCGTTGGTGGGGACGTATTGAACCTTGGTCGGGTCGCCGAGGACGGCGGTGGCAACGGCCCGGCAGAAGTCGGCGTCAATGCCGTTCCAGCGGCCGGCGCTGTCGGGGGCGGAAAAGCCCAGAAGACCAGTATTGACGCCGCAGCGGAGCGCGCCGCGTTGCTTGATGGCGTCGACGGTGGGACCAGCCAGCGCCACGGCGGGCGCGGCAAGCGCCGCCACCAGGGCGAGGGTTTTCGCCAGGGTTCGAATCATGAAATATCTCCTTGATGGCAATCAAATATGCACCGGATCCAGAGTTTACGGTGCTTCGCAGGCCCTGCCCAGCGCAGGGGGAAAACGGTTCCCGCGCCCGACGCCTGCGCGCGTGGGCGGGTACGATGGCGAACTTTCTGACCCGCCCTACGGAACCCACAGGAGGAATCCCGAAGATGACTACCCACCGCATCGCAGTTCTGCCCGGAGACGGGATAGGCAAGGAAGTGGTTCCCGAAGGCCTGCGTGTGCTCGATGCCGCGGCCCGGCAGTTCGGCATCGATCTGCGATTCGACCACTTTGATTTTGCAAGCTGCGACTACTACGCAAAGCATGGCCAGATGATGCCTGCCGACTGGAAGGAGCAAATCGGAGCTCATGACGCGATTTTCTATGGTGCGGTGGGCTGGCCCGCAACGGTTCCCGACCATATTTCCCTCTGGGGGTCGCTGCTTCTGATGCGGCGCGAATTCGATCAGTACATCAATCTTCGGCCGGTTCGCCTGATGCGCGGGGTGCCTTGTCCGCTGGCCAACCGCAAGCCCGGCGAGATCGACTTTTATGTGGTCCGCGAAAACACCGAGGGCGAGTATTCATCGGTGGGCGGCAAGATGTTTGCTGGCACCGAGCGCGAGTTCGTGCTGCAGGAGTCCGTGTTTACCCGCACCGGCGTTGACCGGGTGCTGCGCTATGCGTTTGAGCTGGCCCGCCGCCGCCCGCGTCGCAAGCTCACCTCGGCCACCAAATCGAACGGCATCTTCATCTCCATGCCCTACTGGGATGAGCGGGTGGCCGAGATGAGCGCGGCCTACCCCGATGTCACGCTCGATAAATTTCACATCGACATTCTCACGGCACATTTTGTGCGCAATCCCCACTGGTTCGACGTGGTGGTGGCGAGCAATCTGTTTGGCGACATCCTGTCGGATCTGGGACCTGCCTGCACCGGCACCATCGCCATTGCGCCGTCCGGCAACATCAATCCGGAGCGTAAGTTCCCCTCGCTTTTCGAACCCGTTCATGGGTCGGCGCCGGATATCGCGGGCCGGGGCGTTGCCAACCCCATCGGCCAGATCTGGTGTGGCGCGATGATGCTTGATCACCTGGGGTATCCGGCGGCACACGACGCCATCGTGCGCGCTATCGAAACGGTCACCGCAGACGGACCTCGTACGCCCGATATGGGAGGCAGTGCCGGCACCGCCGATGTGGGCCGTGCGATTGAGGCGGCGCTGCGGGCCTGAGCGGGGGTTGCGCTTCAGGCCTGGCGCGCGGCCTGGACGGGTTTCCCCGGGTTTGACCGGGCGCAAGGTCTTCCCTGGACCGATCCGGGTCGAACCTTGTCCGCGCGCAAGGCTTTGGCATACTCGATCCGTGTCTGATCAAGGAGCTTCACATGATTCGTCGAATTGCGTTTTCGCTGAGCGCGCTTGCAACCCTGGCCCTGACGGGCGGGGCGGCGCACGCCCAGCAGTACCCCACCCGTCCCGTTACCATCGTTGTGCCGTTCGCGGCCGGTGGCCCCACCGACATCGTGGCGCGCAGCATGGCTGACGCCATGGGCCGGTCGGTGCAGGGTGCGAATTTTGTTGTTGATAACGCGGCCGGCGCAGGCGGCACCATTGGTGTGTCCAAGGTGGCGCGCGCAAGCCCGGACGGCTATACCCTGCTGGTTCATCACATCGGCATGGCAACGGCTCCTACGCTTTATCGCAAGCTGTCGTTCGATCCGCTCAAGGATTTCGAATACGTAGGCCTCATCAACGAAGTGGCGATGACGCTTCTGGTGAAGACCGCA
>Ga0172372_10000560_pt1 | contig 57044 bp, 54 predicted proteins | sample LakKiv5m_2_FD_114544 | JGI IMG/M metagenome (GOLD analysis project Ga0172372, IMG submission 114544) | Freshwater microbial communities from Kabuno Bay, South-Kivu, Congo - kab_092012_9.5m | ecosystem: Environmental > Aquatic > Freshwater > Lake | place: Democratic Republic of the Congo...
GGATCAACAACGCGCTGGACCCGCGCATCGTGCTCGAGGTGTCGATGGTGCGCCTGACGCGCGCCGAGAGCGACGTGTCGTTGACCGCGCTGGCCGAACGTGTGGCCCGACTCGAGCGCGGTGGCACGCAGCACATCGCCAATGACGCGCCGGTCGACGCCCCGAGCGAGGTCGATGCCGGGCGCACTCCACCCGAGCCGGTGGGCCCGTCACCCAACCCGACCGCCGGTGGCCGTCCCGCCGATTCGGCCCGGGCCGAACTCCAGCGCCGGGCCGGACGTCCTGAACGACCGCCATCACCCAATCGGGCCGAACGGCCGTCGCGACCGACCGGACGGGCACCGAAGGCCGCCGCTCCCCCGGCCGCCAGCGCGGCACCGGAGATCGCGCCGGCTGAGCCGACCCCGACGGAGACCGCCCCGACCCGCCCGACGCCGTCCGAGACGACCCCGTCCGAGACGACCCCGAGCGCCTCCGGTCCCACTGCGACGGGTTCGACGAATCCGCTGACCCTCATCGATCTGGTCCGGGCGTGGGACGACGGACTGCTGGCCGCATTGCCGCAGAAGGCGAGGGCGCGATTCTCCGGTGGTCACTGGGTGGATCTCGCCGACGGTGCGGCCGTCTTCGGTCTCCCCAACGCCATGCACGCGTCCCGCTGTGAGGAGGTACGCGGCGAGGTGGAGGCCGTACTGACCTCGAGGTTCGGGGCCGCCATCGCCGTGACGCTGGTCGTCGACGGATCGGCCCCCGACCCCAGCGCACCGCGCACTGCCACTCGCCGTCCCGACCCCACCGAGGACCCGATCGACCATTCGGTGGACCTCGACGGTCTGGTCGACGCCCACGGGGTCGACGACACGAGCGTGGACCGCATCGCCGCCACCTTCCCGGGCGCCGAACTGGTCGAGGACGCCTGAGTCCCACCCCCGCTGTCCCCGAACCCCGGAGTCCCCATGTCAGACCAGTTCGATCTCGGTTCGATGCTCGCCGGAGCCATGGAACTGCAACAGCGGTTCGAGGAGGCGCGCGCCTCGGTGGACCACACCGCGTTCACCGGCACCGCCGGAGGTGACGCCGTATCGATCACCGTCACCGGCAATCTCCAGGTGCTCGACGTGTCGATCGCACCGGCGGTGGTCGAGGCCGGCGACGTGACGATGCTGGAGGATCTGGTCGTCGCCGCCCTGTCCGACGCCATCGCCCGCATCGACCAGATGCAACAAGAGGTCATGGGTGAGTTCCAGATGCCCGACATCGGCGCGCTGGGCGATCTCGGTGGATCGGGAGGGCTCGGTTCGCTCGGCGCACTCGGCACGCTCGATGCACTCGACGCACTCGACGCACTCGATGCTGCCGGTGCGTCCGACGTGATCGACATCGAGGACGAATGAGCGTCTACGCCGGCCCCGTCCAGGACCTCATCGACGAACTGGGCCGCCTACCGGGAGTGGGACCGAAGTCGGCGCAACGCATCGCCTTCCACCTCCTCAAGTTGCCGACGCAGGACGCACTGCGGCTCGCCTCGGCCATCGCCGTGGTCAAGGAGCGCGTGGCCTTCTGCACCACATGCTTCAACATCGCCGAAGGGGACCACTGCGGCATCTGCGCCGACGATCGCCGCGATGCCCATGTGGTGTGCGTGGTGGAGGAGCCGCGCGACATCGTGGCGGTGGAGAAGACCGGCGAGTACCGGGGTCGCTATCACGTGCTGCAGGGCGCCATCAGTCCGATCGAGGGCATCGGACCCGAACAACTGCGAGTGGCGGAACTGTTGGGCCGCATCGAACCCGAGGGGATCGAGGAGGTGATCCTGTGCACCAACCCGAACATCGAGGGCGAGGCGACGGCCATGTACCTCGGCCGTCTGCTCAAGCCGCTGGGGATACGCGTGACGAGGATCGCCAGTGGCCTACCCGTGGGTGGTGACCTCGAGTACGCCGACGAGTTGACCCTCGGCCGGGCCCTCGAGGGCCGGCGCGATGTGGACTGAGCGCTGCGGTCAGTAGGCCTCGACCAGCAGCGCATCACCCTGACCGCCGCCACCGCACAACGCCGCGGCACCCTTGCCGCCGCCACGTCGGTGCAGTTCGTTGATCAGGTGCAGCACGACGCGGTTGCCCGACATGCCGATGGGATGACCGAGGGCGATGGCGCCGCCGTTCACGTTGGTGACCGACGCGTCGATGCCGAGGGTCTCCATCGAGGCCACACCGACGGCGGCGAACGCCTCGTTGAGTTCGAACAGGTCGATGTCACCGACCGTCATCCCCGCCCGGGCCAACGCGTCGTTGATGGCGTTGGCGGGCTGGTCGAGCAGCGAGGCGTCCGGACCGGCGACCTGGCCGTAGCCGAGCACGCGGGCCATCGGCGCGATGCCGAGGCGCTCGGCCGCCGCCTCCGAGGCGACGATCATCGCCGACCCACCGTCGGAGATCTGCGAGGCGTTGCCAGCGGTGATGTTGCCGGCCTTGTCGAACGCGGGTCGCAACGCTCCGAGGGAATCGAGCGTGGTCTCGCCACGCACACCCTCGTCGGTGGTGAACAGCAGCGGATCACCCTTGCGCTGGGGGATCTCGACGTTGACGATCTCGGCGTCGAACAGTCCGTCCTTCTGGGCCTTGGCCGCCCGCTCGTGCGACAGCGCGGCGAGTTCGTCCTGCACCTCGCGCGACAGCCCCTTGGTGGCGGCGTACTTCTCGGTGCCGGCACCCATGGCCAACTGGTCGATGGCGCAGAACAGACCGTCGAACATCATCGAGTCGACGACCTTGCCGTCACCCATGCGCAGTCCGGCGCGTGCTCCCGGCAGCAGGTAGGGCGCGTTGGTCATCGACTCCATGCCACCCGCCACGACGATGTCGGCCAGACCGGCCTGGATGTAGAGGTCGGCGAGGATGACGGCGTTGAGACCGGACAGACACACCTTGTTCACGGTGGTGGCCGGCACCGACATGGGGATGCCCGCCTTGACCGCCGCCTGACGGGCAGTCATCTGGCCGGCACCGGCCAGCAGCACCTGCCCCATGAACACGTAGTCGACCTGTTCAGGTGTGAGACCGGCGCGACGCACCGCCTCGGCGATGGCGATCGCACCGAGGTCGGTGGCCTCGAATCCGGCGAGCGAGCCGGACAGCTTTCCGATCGGGGTACGGGCTCCGGAGAGGATGACGGATCCGGGCATGTCGTGACCTCCTGCTGCACACCGTGACCGGTGGTGGGGACGGCGTTGTCCCGGCCGCGGACATTACCCGCGAGGGCTACCGGCCGGTAACGTGCGCGGCCATGCAGAAGATCCTCGATGCGATCGTCCAGGGCGCACCCGGCGACGAGATCGCCGCCCTTCCCCTCCCCGAGTCCTACCGAGCGACCGTCGTGCTGGAGTCCGAGCAGACGATGTTCGAGGGCGTGGCCTCGGAGGACAAGGATCCTCGCCAGAGCCTCCACCTGCAGGAGATCGCCCTGCCCGAACTAGCGCCCGACGAAGCGGTCATCGCCGTGATGGCCAGTTCGATCAACTTCAACACGGTGTGGTCGTCGATCTTCGAGCCGGTCTCCACCTTCGGATTCCTCAAGCGGCTCGGACGCGAGTCGTACTGGGGTGCCCGCCACGACCAACCGTTCCACGCCGTGGGCTCGGATGCGTCGGGTGTGGTCCTGCGGGTCGGCTCCGCCGTGCGCAAGTGGAAGCCCGGCGACAAGGTCGTCGTGCACTGCAACCACGTCGACGATCAGGACCCGACGGCACACAACGATTCGATGTTGGCCGACAACCAGCGCATCTGGGGCTTCGAGACGAACTTCGGCGGACTCGCCGATCTGTCGGTGGTGAAGGCCAACCAGTTGATGCCCAAGCCGGCCCACCTCTCGTGGGAGGAAGCGGCCGTCAACGCGCTGTGCAACTCCACCTCGTACCGCATGCTCGTCTCACCCAACGCCGCGCAGATGAAGCAGGGCGACGCCGTGCTCGTGTGGGGTGCGACGGGTGGCATCGGTGGGTACGGGGTGCAGTACGTGCTCGAGGGCGGTGGCATCCCCGTCGGAGTCGTGTCGTCACCGGAGAAGGTGGCGCTGCTGCATGACCTCGGAGTGGAGCACGTCATCGACCGACGAGAAGCGGGCTACCGGTTCTGGGCCGACGAACACACGCAGGACGAGTCCGAGTGGCGCCGACTGGGCAAGGACATCCGCTCGATGATCGGTCGCGATGTCGACATCGTCTTCGAGCATCCCGGTCGTCAGACGTTCGGTGCGTCGGTGTACGTCGCCGCCCGCGGCGGCACCATCGTCACGTGCGCCGCCACCAGCGGCTTCATGATCGAGTTCGACAACCGCCATCTGTGGATGAAGCTCAAGCGCATCGTCAGTTCGCACTTCGCCAACTACGCCGAGGCGTGGGCGGCCAACCAGGCGATCTGCGAAGGTCGCATCCAACCGATCCTGTCGGCGGTGCACCCGCTCGACCAGGTCGGCGAGGCCGCGTACCAGGTGCACCACAACCTGCACGAGGGCAAGATCGGCGTGCTGTGTCTGGCGCCCGCCGAGGGGATGGGCATCGACGATCCCGAGTTCCGTGCGCAAATCGGCGAGGACCGGATCACCGCCTTCCGGCGCCACGGCGCCTGAGCGGGAGCGAGAACGAACGATGGCCCAGATCACCCGCCTGCCCGGCGACGACGACAAGGAGAACGCCATGAGCGAATCGGCACAGGACCGTCCCCTGCTCACCGAGATCGACCACATCGCCATCGCGGTGCCCGACCTCGACGAGGGCATCGCGTACTACCGCGAGACCTTCGGCGCCACGGTCGATCATCGCGAGATCGTCGAGCGCGACGGTGTGGAGGAGGCTCTGCTCAAGGTGGCCGAGTCCTACGTGCAACTGCTCACGCCGACCCGTGACGACTCCACCGTGGCCAAGTGGCTGGCCAACCGCGGTGGTCCGGGCATCCACCACGTGGGGTACCGCGTGGACGATTGCGCAGCGGCTCTCGACGCCGTCAAGCGTCAGGGGTTCCGGGTGCTCGACGAGCAGCCCCGTCCCGGTTCACGCGGGACGACGGTGGCCTTCATCCACCCCAAGGATGCGCTGGGCACGCTGATCGAACTCGTCCAAGAGTGAGTGCGACGGGTCAACGGCACGTCGTCCGCTGCCACCCCTCCACCGTGGTCGCCGCGCTGCTGACCACGCCCTGATTCGGGGCAGCGGCGATGGCGGTTCGCGCCGCGGCCAGCGACGATGCCGCCGCCACCGAGTCCCCGATGAAGCGGGCGTAGGTGGTGAGGACACCGAGTGGATCGACGAGTTGGGCGGGTGCCACTCGGGCCGCGGCCTCGTAGGCCATGGCGTTGACGGCGGCGTCGGTGATGATGCGCTGACGCTCGGCCGGCCAGTTGCCCCCGTCGCGAGGCTGCAGCTCGCCGATCGTCAGCGTGGGAGCGAGCACGGCACAGGCTTCCGGCCGAGAAGTGGCCCCTCGTGTCGTGGAGGAGTTGGAGGTCGTGGTGGTGGACGGGAGCACCGACACCGGAGTGGATGACGTCGGGGCCGAGGTCGCCGGTGTGTCGTCGGCCGAGGGCGAGGAACTGCAGGCGCCGGCACCAAGGAAGATGCCGGCGATGAACAGCGCAGCGACCACACGACGTGACACGACCGGACTCTAGAGGTCCGACCGAGCCGAACCCCGTCGCCGATCGTGGAGTCGACCGATACGGTTCGGCCATGCCCGAGGTGCACTACACCGTCACCGAACTGATGTCGACGGCCGCAGGCGCCATCGACGAGGCCCTCGGCGGACCGGTGTGGGTCGACGGAGAGATCTCCGGGGCACGCGAGTCGCGCGGGCACTACTACTTCGACCTGGTCGATCGGGACGATGACGGCGCCGTCACGGCCAAGGTGTCCATCGCCCTGTGGCGGGGCAACCGTCCTCGCGTCGAGGAGAAGCTGCGCGCCGCCGGATCGATCCGACTGGACGACGGCGTGCGGGTTCGGATCCGAGGCCCCTTGGAGTTGTGGCTCCCCGGGGGACGACTGCAACTCGCCATGCGCGACATCGACCCCTCGTTCACGCTGGAGGCCCTGGAGTCGGAACGGGACCGCGTACTGGCGCTGCTGCGCGCCGAAGGACTCCTCGAGCGCAACCGGCGATGCATCGTGCCCGTGATGCCGACGCGCATCGCACTGGTGACGGCCGACGAGAGCGCAGCCAAGGCCGACTTCCTCCATTCCCTCACTGAGAGCGGACTGCCCTGGGATGTCGTGTTCATCGACTCGCGCGTACAGGGCGCCGGGGCCGAGGCCACCATCGCCGCCGCGCTCCGGACTGCGGATCGGTCGGGAGTCGACGTGATCGCGCTGGTGCGCGGCGGGGGCTCGCGACTCGATCTCGCCGTGTTCGACCACGAACTGGTGGCCCGTTCGATCGCCGCCATGCGTACACCGGTGTTCACCGGGATCGGTCACGAGATCGACACCAGCGTCGCCGACGTCGTGGCCCACACCGCCAGCAAGACACCGACGGCCTGCGCCGAGGCGTTGGTGGAGATCACCATGGACGTGGTGCGGCGGTCGGAGGAGGCGTGGACCGGCATCGCCGAGATCGTGACCGACGTGCTCGACGCCGAGCGGGCGCGGCTGTCCTCCCACGCCCGCCGAGCGGCGCTCGGGGCCCGCTCCCGACTCACCGTCGAGCAGCACCGGATGGGTTCGTTCGTCGAGCGGATCGAGCGATCGACCTCCTCCGGTCTGCGCGCCGCGGCGGCGCGCCTCGACGTGCTCGGCGCCCGCACCGACGCCGTCGATCCGATACGCACGCTGGCCCGGGGCTGGTCGATCACGCGCACCGCGGCCGGTACCGTCGTCCGCCGCGCTGGCGATGTGGCCGTCGGGGACGAACTCGTCACCACACTCGCCGAAGGTTCCGTCACCACGACGGTCACCGCCACCAACGACTGAGGACACCGATGGCCACGAAGAAGAGCAGCGACCAACCGGGCTACGCCGAGGCAGTGGCGGAACTCGAGGAGATCCTCGCCGAACTGGAGGCCGACGATGTCGACGTGGATCGATTGGCCGAACAGGTCAAGCGGGCCGCTGATCTCATCGAGTCGTGTCGGGCCCGTCTGTCCGAGGCCCGGGTCGAGGTGACGCGGATCGTCGCCGACCTCGACGCACTCGAGTCGGACGACGAGTGACCGTTCCCGCCGACCCGGTGCCCGACGCCCTCTCGGTGGTCGTCGGTCCGGTCGAATGTCGGCTTCGTTCGGTCCTCGACGAGGAACGAGCCCGGTGGTCGGTCATCGATCCCGATCTGGCCGTACCGATAGATGTGCTGTCGCGATTCGTCCTCGATGGTGGGAAACGGCTGCGACCGGCGTTCTGTCACTGGGCCTTCGTGGGCTCGGGCGGGGGCGCCCACGACCCACAGATCATCGACACCGGGGCGGCGTTCGAACTGCTGCACGCCTTCGCCCTGGTGCACGACGACGTGATGGATGGTTCGCTCACTCGCCGCAATGCCCGCACGGTGCATGTCACCTTCGGCCAACGTCACGCCGAGCAGTCGTGGAACGGCGAGTCCCGCCGATTCGGCGAGGGGATCGCCATCCTCGTCGGCGATCTGGCGGAGGTGCTGGCCGACCGTCTGATGACCGGTGCGCCATCGGAAGCCTTCGGCGTGTGGAACGAGTTGAAGATCGAGTTGAACATCGGCCAGTACCTCGACGTGCTCGGCGCGGCGCGGGGCAATGTCGATCTGGCCACGGCGCGTCGGATCGTGCGCTACAAGTCGGGCAAGTACACGATCGAACGACCACTGCACCTGGGCGCCGCTCTGGCCGGGCAACTCGACCGACTGGCCGCCCCGCTCTCCGCCTTCGGAGCCCCACTCGGCGATGCCTTCCAGTTGCGTGACGACGTACTGGGCGTGTTCGGCAAGAGCGACCGCACGGGCAAGCCCGTCGGCGATGATCTGCGCGAGGGCAAGCCCACTGCACTGTTGGCCATCGCCCTCGAGCGCAGCGCCGGTGCACAGCGTGCCGTGCTGGATCGGGTCGGCACCGTGGAACTCGGCCCCGACGATGTCGCCGACATCGCGCAGGTCTTCGTCGACACCGGCGCGCTGGCCGAGGTGGAGACGATGATCGAGTCGTTGGTCGCCGACTCCATCGACGCTCTCGCCGCCGTCGATCTGGACAGTGACGCACGGGCCGCGTTGCGAGAGCTCGCCGTCTACGTGGGTGAGCGACGACGCTGACGCGTCACATGAACGAGGCGATGGCCTGTTCGAGGGGCATCTCGACGACACCGATGTCGGCCGCCACTGCGGCCAGCCAATCGGGCCGGATGCGCGAGCTCACCACGATCGGGTGGTCGAGCGGCGAGTCCTCGAGCGCGAACCGCACGAAGTCGAGCGCGTAGTCGGGGGGTCGTGGATCCCGACTCAACTCGGCCAGCGCCGCCGGATCGGGGGTCGAGCCGTCGCCGACGGGCAGCACCGTCACGTGCGGGGTGGGTGGTTGGGGGCCTCCACCGGCCAGCCCACCCCCGTCGAACAGCACCACGCCGCGCACGAGATCGGGTCGAGCCCCGGCGATCAGCAGCCCCACCCACGCCCCAAGCCCGCGTCCCACGATCGTGCATGGACCATGGACAGCGAGGACGAGGTCGACATCGGACATGAGCGACTCGGGCATGTACCCACCGCTCACGGGCACGCCCGATTCGCCGTGTCCGGTGAAGTCGAGGGCCAGCACCGGACCGGGCCAGACGCGTGTCCACTCCGGCCGACGGAACGGCGACTGCTCGCCCAGTCCGTGGAGCAACAGCAACGGACGCCCCTCGCCGTCGGCGAGGGTGTGCAGGGCGAGGGGCAGGTCGCCGTTGAAGACGATCTCGGTGGTGCGCGTCATGGCAACCGTCCGAGGAAGTCGAGCACGAGATCGGCGATGAAGCGCGGCTGCTCGATGTGCAGGAAGTGACCGATGTCGTCGTAGAACTCGAGTTGTCCGCCCGGAGGCAGGAACGGCTCGATGTCGCGTCGACGACTGTTCCACCCCATCGGATCGTCGACCACCCCGGAGAGCACACCGAGGAAGGGCATCTCCAACGATGCGAGATGGTCCATCGACCAGCCCGGACGCCACGGGCCGAAGCCGCCGAGGTGCAGCAACGGATCGATCTTCCATCGCCAGCCCTCGCCGTCGCGACGAGCACCCAACGTCACCAGGAACTCCAACCATGCGGAGGGGAGCCGCGGATTCATCGGTTGGCGACGTGCGGCCAGACCCTCGATGGTGTCGGGACGACGCGACAACTCGTTGCGGCGGCGACGACGATCGAGGCCGGAGGTGAGATCGGCGCGCCGCATGCGGCGACGTTCGCGGTCGGGCACGTCAGGGGAGGAGAACTGCGAGGGCAATCCGTCGAGATTCACGAAGGCGCGAGCGAGGTAGGGCCGGCCGTCGAGGAGGTCGAGCAACTGTCCGCCCCCCTTCGAATGGCCGAGCAGCACGATCGGCTCGTCGGAGATGGAGGTGATGACGGCCAGGTGGTCGCGGACGTCGGCCGTCCACGAGTAGTAGTGCGCACGTTCCGAGTCGCCATGACCGCGGGCATCCCACGCCACGACTCGCCATCCGGCGTCGGCCAGCATCGGCGCGAACACACTGAAGGTCAGCGAGAAGTCGAATCCTCCGTGGACCAGCCCGATGATCGGTGCGTCGGGCTCGCCCCACTCGTTGACGTGCACTCGCAGTCCACTGCTGTCGGCCGACCACGAGCGATCGGGCGAGCGGGCCCCCGGGAACGTGCGCGTCTCGTCGGTCTCCCCCACATCCCGAGCCTATGTCGTCTCCTTCGATCGCCTGGAGCCGTCCCCGTACACTCCTCGATCGATGGGACCCTCCGACATCGACGTCCACGGCACCGCCGATGAACACCTCCGGAGCGCCGGACAGCGCTACACGTCGAACCGACGGTCCCTCGTCGACGCACTGATCGAATCGTCCGGTCCGGTCACCGTGGTCGAACTGCTGGAGTCGATCGACGGCATGGCGCAGAGCTCTGCCTATCGGAACCTGGCCGTGCTCGAAGAGGCCGGTGTCGTGCATCGGGTGGTGACCGAGGACGACACCGCTCGGTACGAGCTGGCCGAGCACCTCACCGGTCATCATCACCATCACCTCGTGTGCGCGCGCTGCGGCGCCGTGGTGGACATCGACGTACCCAACGTGATCGAGGACGAACTGCGGTCGCTGTCGCGCACCGTGGCCCGGGACCACGGATTCCACATCGATCACCACCGACTCGACCTCGTCGGCACCTGCGTGCACTGCGCAGACTCCTGACGCGCAGGCCGATGGCGGGCCCGGAAGGGTCGACCGCTACCCTCGGCCCCGATGCCCACTCCGTCCGCCGAAGCCGCCCGTCGTCGGACGTTCGCCATCATCAGTCACCCTGATGCGGGCAAGACGACACTGACCGAGAAGTTCCTCCTCTACGGCGGAGCGCTCACCTCGGAGGCCGGTGCGGTCAAGGCGCGCTCGGGTCGACGTTCGGCCACCTCGGACTGGATGGCACTCGAACAACAGCGAGGCATCTCCATCACCTCCACGGTGCTGCAGTTCCCCTATCGCGATTGCGTGGTGAACCTGCTCGACACCCCCGGTCACCGTGACTTCTCCGAGGACACCTACCGGGTGCTGGCCGCCGCCGATGCTGCGGTGATGGTGCTGGACGCAGCCAAGGGCATCGAACCGCAGACACTCAAGTTGTTCGACGTCTGCCGTCAGCGCGAACTGCCACTGCTGACCTTCATCAACAAGTGGGACCGGCCCGGACTCGAGGCCCTCGAACTGCTCGACGAGATCGAGAAGCAGATCGGTCTGGTGGTCACTCCGGTGACGTGGCCGGTGGGGATCGCCGGTGACTTCCGAGGGGTCATCGATCGGCGCACGGGTGAGTACACGCGCTTCGGACGTGTGGCCCGGGGCGCCACCGAAGCCACCGAGGAGATCGTCGACCCCGAGCGGGCGGCCTCCGAGGAGGGCGACGCGTGGACGGCGGCGACCGACGGCATCGCGCTGCTGGACGAGATCGGTGCCGACGTCGACGTCGAGTTGTTCCTCGGCGCGCAGTCGACACCGGCGTTCTTCGGCTCGGCCCTCACCAACTTCGGCGTGCGCAAACTCCTCGACGCGGTGATCGATCTCGTTCCATCGCCCGGTCCCCGTTCGGATGTCGACGGACACGAACGGGCACTCGACGCCCCCTTCTCCGGTTTCGTGTTCAAGGTGCAGGCGAACAGGGATCCCTCGCACCGAGACCGGATCGCCTTCCTGCGCGTGTGCTCGGGGCGGTTCGAGCGCGGCATGGTGGTGACCCACGGCTCCACCGGTCGGCCGTTCGCCACGAAGTACGTCCATCAGGTGTTCGGCTCCGAGCGCGAGACGATCGACGAGGCGTTCCCCGGTGACGTCATCGGTCTGGTCAACGCCACCGACGTCCGGGTGGGCGACACCCTGTGGCTCGACGATCCGGTGGAGTTCCCCGCGATCCCGAGCTTCGCCCCCGAACACTTCTCGGTGGCCCGGGTCCGCGACACCGCCCGGTTCAAACAGTTCCGTCGTGGCATCGCCCAACTCGACGAGGAAGGGGTGGTGCAGGTGCTACGCGATGCCGACCAGGGCGACTCGGCGCCGGTGCTGGCCGCGGTCGGCCCCATGCAGTTCGAGGTGGCCGTCCACCGCCTGGAGAACGAGTTCGGAGCTCCCGTCGAGTTGTCGCCGACCTCCTGGCGGGTGGCCCGGCGCACCGACCGGCCGAGCGCCGAGCGACTGCGGGGCGTGCGGGGTGTCGGGATCCTGGAGAAGGCGGACGGTACCCTCATGGCGTTGTTCGAGAGCCAGTACTGGCTCGAGCGGCTCGAGTCCGACGACCCGGATCTCGTGCTCGAGCGGCTCGTGGCCGAGGGCAGCGTCGGCTGACCACTCCGGTCCGCCGCCAGTCGACCGAGGAGTCGGAGGGACGATGAAGTACGCCAAGTCGGCGCCGAAGACGCCCTGGCGCACCTTCGCCGTCGCGCTCGGCGTCGTGGCCGTCCTCGGTGTCGGCGTGTTCGCCGTGACCCGTGGCGGTGGCTCGTCGGGCGCCACCTCCGACGACGGCGAGAGCCCGACCTCCACGGCCAAGGCCGGCTCGACCACCACGACGCGCCCGCCCTATGCCGGATGGGTCGATCCGGAATCGTCGCAGGAGCGCCCCGAGACCAAGACACCGGGGCTGCTGACCTTCAGGGGCAGTCCGACTCGCAGTTGGTACGGACTCGGTCCCATCCCGTCGGCACCGCAGGTGCTGTGGGCCTATCCGAAGACCGGCGGGATGTGTTCGGTGTCAACCGACGGCTCCACCACCTCGACGTGGTGCGGTGACGGTTGGACGGGACAGCCGAACGTCTACGAACGTGACGGGCGGACGATCGTGTCGTTCGGCGGCTATGACGCGTCGTTCCACTGGGTCGATGCCACCACCGGCGACAACGTGATCCAGCCGTTCAAGACCGGCGATCTGGCCAAGGGATCGATCACCACCGATCCCGACGGTTATCCACTCACCTACAAGGGCTCGCGCGACAACTACTTCTACATCGTCGCCACCGATCGAGGTGACCGTGCCGAGGTGCTGTGGAAGCTCGGCGCTCGGGACTTCGGTGTGCAGCAGGTGTGGAACGACGACTGGGACGGCTCGGCACTGGTCATCGACGACTACCTGTTCCAGGGTGGCGAGAATTCGAACTTCTACATCTTCAAGTTGAACCGGCAGTACGACGCCGCCGGCAAGGTGCAGGTCGATCCGAAGCTCGTCTTCACCGCTCCCGGCTGGGATCAGGAACTCTCCAACGTGATGAGTGGACGCCAGTTCTCGATCGAGAACTCGGTCGCCATCTCCGGCAACACGCTCTACTTCGCCAACTCCTCGGGACTGGTCCAGGGATGGGACATCTCGGGGATCAAGCAGGATCAACCCGCCACTCGGGTGTTCCGGTTCTGGACGGGCGATGACACCGACGCCACCATCACCATCGACAAACAGGGGATGCTCTACGTCGGCAGTGAATGGGAACGCTTCAACGAACGGTCGAAGCAGGTCGGACAGATGATGAAGCTCGATCCGTCGAAGCCCGACAACCCGCTGGTGTGGTCGATCAAGGACCAAGGTGCGTCCAAGGCCGGGGTGTGGGCCACGCCCGCGCTGGGTGACGGCATCGTGTACTTCGCCACCAATGCCGGTCGGCTCATCGGTGCCGACATGCAAACGGGCGCCATCGTGTGGGAGAAGAACCTCCGCTCACAGACATGGGGCTCGCCCGTGGTGGTGGACAAGACGCTCATCGAGGGCGACTGTCAGGGCAATCTCAACGCCTACGACATCTCCGATCCCCGCATCGATCCGCCACTCAAGTGGACGGTGAAGTTGAACGGCTGCATCGAGGCCACCCCGGCGGTGTGGAAGGGGCGTATCTACGTGGCCACCCGCGGCGGACAGATGTACGCCATCGGCGACAAGTGAGGTCACCCCGACGTCAGCAGTCCCGAACGTCACCGCCGAGGTGATCCACCGCAGCCGGGTCACGATCGCAGTCCCCGAGGGACAACTAGGGCCATTTCCCGGCGGGAACCCCCATCGCGGTACTGTCTGACGCTCGCACGGGCCCGTCCCGTGCGCTTTTCGTGCCCGCCCCGGATCGGCCGGGGCCCTCACCAGGATGAACCCGATGACCCAGGTCCTTGCCGTCGAAGGCGGCTACCAGAACTTCACCCTCTCCGGAAGCGAATGGGGGTGGCTGATCTTCGCCGCCGCTGTGGCGGTGGTCGCCCTCCTGCTCGGTGTCGTGCTCATGCGCGGCGTGCTGGCCCACGAGACCGGCACCGACAAGATGATGGAGATCGCCGGCGCCATCCAGGAGGGCGCGCTCGCGTACCTCAAGCGCCAGTTCCGAACCATCGGGATCATCGTGATCCCGCTGGCGATCGTGGTGTTCTTCACCTCCACCGCGATCGACAAGAACCCCGAGCTGCTGGGGATCATCGGCAACAACGCGTTCATCGAGCCCGGTCGTGAGGTGATGTCCTTCGTCCAGTCGGGCGCGTTCCGCACCATCGCCTTCCTGCTCGGCGCCATCTTCTCCGCGGCCATCGGCTTCTTCGGCATGTGGCTGGCCGTGCGCGGCAACGTGCGCACCGCCGCCGCCGCCCGCAACAGCGACTTCGACGGCGCCCTCAAGGTGGCCTTCCGCACCGGCGGTGTGGCCGGACTGCTCACCGCCGGTCTCGGTCTGCTCGGCACCGTCGGCATCGTGATGCTGTTCCAGAACACCGCCACCTCGATCCTGGTGGGCTTCGGCTTCGGTGGCTCACTGCTGGCCCTGTTCCTGCGCGTCGGCGGCGGCATCTTCACCAAGGCGGCCGACGTCGGCGCCGATCTGGTGGGCAAGGTCGAGGCCGGCATCCCCGAGGACGACCCCCGCAACCCCGCCACCATCGCCGACAACGTGGGCGACAACGTGGGCGACTGCGCCGGCATGGCCTCGGACCTGTTCGAGTCGTTCGCCGTCACCCTGGTGGCCTCGATCATCCTCGGTGTGTCGGCCTTCCGGGCCATCGGCCTCAGCGGCGAGCAGGCAGCCAAGGGCCTGATCTTCCCGCTGGCCGTGGTGGCCGTCGGCCTGCTGGCCTCGATGATCGGCATCTTCGTGGTGAAGGGTCGACCGAGCGACAACAACAACGCTCTCAAGGCCATCAACCGGGGCATCTATGTGGCTCAGGCCCTGGCCATCATCGGTGCGGCCGTCATCGCCTTCGTCTACGTGGGCAACCCGGCCGGTGCGTCGCTGTCGAACCCGGGCGCCCGCCTGTTCGGTGCCATCGTGGCGGGTGTCGTCCTGGGATTCGCCGCTTCGCGCATCACGCAGTACTTCACCTCCACCGAGGACAAGCCCGTGCGCGACATCGCCAAGGCGGCCCGCACCGGTCCGGCCACCACCGTGCTGGAGGGCATCTCCTCGGGTCTCGAGTCCGCGGTGTGGGCGCTCATCGCCATCGCCGTGGCCATTGGTGTCGCCCTCGGTCTGGGCGGCGGCAACATCGCCTTCTCGCTGTACCTCGTGGCCCTGACCGGCATCGGCATGCTGGCCACCACCGGCATCATCGTGGCCGAGGACACCTTCGGTCCCGTGGCCGACAACGCCGCGGGCATCGCCGAGATGGCCGGCGAGTTCGAGGGCGAGCCCGAGCGGATCATGGTGGGCCTCGACGCAGTGGGGAACACCACCAAGGCCGTGACCAAGGGCTTCGCCATCGGTTCGGCCGTCATCGCCGCTGTGGCCCTGTTCGCCTCCTACGCCGAGACGATCGCCAAGGCGACCGTGGACGTCTCCACCTGGCTGCAGGCCGAACTCAGCGGGACGCTGGCCAGCCTCGTGCAGATCAACGTGGCCGACCCGAAGACGTTCATCGGTCTGCTCGTCGGCGGTTCGGTGGCCTTCCTGTTCTCGTCGCTGGCCATCCGCGCCGTGTCGCGCACGGCCGGCACGGTCGTGCAGGAGGTCCGTCGCCAGTTCCGCGAGAAGCCGGGGATCATGACCGGGGAGGATCGCCCCGACTACGGACCGGTCATCGACATCTGCACCCGCGCCTCGCTGCGCGAACTGGCCACCCCGGCCCTGCTGGCCGTGCTCACGCCGATCATCATCGGCTTCGGCATCGGCTACCTGGCGCTGGGCGCGTTCCTGGCCGCGGCCATCGTCACCGGACAGTTGATGGCCAACTTCCTGTCCAACGCCGGTGGTGCGTGGGACAACGCCAAGAAGTACATCGAGGACGGCAACGAGGGCGGCAAGGGTTCCGATCCCCACAAGGCCGCCGTGATCGGTGACACCGTGGGTGATCCGTTCAAGGACACCGCTGGCCCGGCCCTCAACCCGCTCATCAAGGTGATGAACCTGGTGTCGCTGCTGGTGCTGCCCGCCATCATCGAACTGCGTGACAACAACGTGCGCTACGTGATCGCCGGTGCTGCCCTGATCGTGGTGTTGGGCGCCATCACCTTCTCGAAGCGTCAGTCCTCCGGACTCGACGACGAGCCCGCAGCCGCGGCCACCACGGCCTGATCACCGTCTCGCGTCGCTGACGAGGGGCCGCTCATCGAGCGGCCCCTCGTCGCGTTCCGCCCCGCTGGTCACCATCCTCGTGGCCACGCAGGTGCTCAACGCCGTCCTGCTCGTGCCGCTGTTGGTGCTCATGGTCCGCGTCGGTCGAAATCCCGAGTTGATGGGGCCGCACCGGATCTCCGACCGGGCCCCGTCGACTACTCGATCACCATTGCACTCATCATCGTGTGCGTCGGCGCGCTCGCCGCAGCTTCGCTGCTGTGACGCGTCACTGCTCCAGCAGACGCTCGTTCACCCAGTCGGCCCGGCGGAAGGCCCGGCGCACGAGCAGCGCGTTGCCCAGCACCGCCAGGATCATGCCGAACACGATGGGATGCAGGGCCAGACCGGCCACGACGCCCGCCACCAACAACACGGGGAACCACAACCAGAAGAACCGGAACCACGGCCGGGTGCGCTGATACGCAGCAAAACCCACAGCCAAGCGGGCGTCGGCCACGTTCTCCTGTTCACGACCGATACGCACCAGACGGCGCACCTGACGCCGATGCTGCTTGTCGAGGGCGTTCCATTGAGCGACGAACCCTGCGTCGACACCGGCCCCGTCATTCGAACGCTTCTTCGCTGTCATGACCCTCGAGACTGCCACCATCGCCGTGCTCCTTCGAATCGGTTGCTGCGAGCCCGGACATGGGACCGGGCGACGGTGGTCCCGACCCGCCGGAGCGGGCCGGGACCATCCACTCACGCGTCGCTGGTGACGAGACCTTCGTTCGTCCCGGCGAAGTCGGGATAGGCACGCACACCCATCTCCGGCAGGTCGAGACCGGCGATCTCAGCGTCGGCGTCACTGCGGATGCCACCCTTGGTGAGCTTGTTCTGGATCTTGAAGAAGGCGAACGCCACTCCGAGGATGATCGTCCACAGCACCACGATGCCGGCCAACTGCGACAGGAGCTGCCCGGCGCCATTGCCGCCGTAGAACAGTCCGGTCACACCATCGGCCACGCCATCAGTGACGTGCTTGGTCGTACCGTTCCAGCCGATCCCGGCGCCGCCGGCATCGATGCCGTACTTGCCGTTGGCCACGAGGCCGACGGCCAGGACACCGAGCGTTCCGCACACACCGTGAACGGCGATGGCACCCACCGGGTCGTCGACCTTCATCTTGCGCTCGATGAAGAACACGGCCTCGATGACCATGACACCGGCCACCAGACCGAGCACCGCGGCGACCCACGGGTCGATGAAGGCACACGGAGCAGTGACGATCACCAGACCGCCGAGCAGTCCGTTGGCCATCATCGCCGGATCGGGCTTGCCCGTGCGCTTCCAGATCCACAGCATGGCCATGAATCCACCGAAGGCTCCGGCCAACCCCGTGTTCACGGCGACAACACCGATCTGCGGGTCACTCGACGCGAAGGTCGAGGCGGCGTTGAAGCCGAACCAACCGAACAGCAGGATGAACGTTCCCAGCAGGGCCATCGGGATGTGATGACCCGGCAGGGCGCGCGGCTTGCCGTCCTTGGTGAACTTCCCGATCCGAGGACCGAGCACGATGGCACCAGCGAGCGCCGCCACACCACCGGCGGCGTGCACCACACCGGAACCGGCGAAGTCGACGTAGCCGTTGCCCCAACCGAGCGAGTTGCCCAGCTTGGCCAGCCAGCCGCCACCCCAGGTCCAGGCGCCGAAGAGCGGGTAGTAGATCGCTCCGCAGAACAGGCCCCAGATGACGAACGACTTGAACTTCCAGCGCTCGGCCATCGACCCGGTCGGGATGGTGGCCGTGGTGTCCATGAAGGCCACCATGTAGAGGAAGAAGGCACCGGCCGCGCCCGAGTAGGCGAGGTTCGCCCCGTTGAACCACGTGCCGGCCCAGCCGCCTCCCCACAGGAAGACCCAGTCACCGGAGCCGATCAACGCCGACCCGGCGGCCTGGTTGAGTCCGTAGTCGAAGCCCGGCAACAAGTAGCTGTAGCCGCCGAACATGAACGACCACCCCACGAGGAAGAAGCCGACGAACCCGAGGAAGAAGATCGCCAGGTTCGTGCTGACCACGTGAGCGGCGTGCTTGGCCCGACAGAAGCCGGTCTCGACGAGGGCGAAGCCGGCCTGCATGAAGATGACCAGCGCAGCGCCGATCACGATCCACAGCAGGTTCCCGGACTGCACCGCCTTGTCGACGGTGGTGGCCACCGTCTCCAGATCGGCGGTGGCCTCACCCGTGACGGTCTGGGCCGAGGCCGCCGCCGTCATGGCGAACAGCGACGCCACGGTCACACCGCCACCGACCAGCAGACGACGGGCCATTCGGCCTGGACGCTTCGATTCGAAGGCACTCACAGCGCCTCACCTCCAATCTCTCCGGTACGGATGCGGACGACGCGCGACACCGGGGTGACCCACACCTTCCCGTCTCCGATCTTGTCGGTACGGGCGGCACTGACGATCTTGTCCACGACGCGATCGAGATCGGCGTCCTCACACAGGACTTCGATCATCGACTTGGGGAGCAGGTCGACCTGATACTCCGCGCCGCGGTAGGTCTCGGTCTTGCCGCCCTGACGACCATGACCCTTCACCTCGATCACGGTCATGCCCTGGATGCCGATCTCCTTCAGTGCCTCCTTCACCTCCTCGGCCTTGTGCGGCTTGACCACCGCAGTGACGAGATTGACCATCTCTCCTCCTCGTTCCGGGCGTCATGCCCGACGGACGAAGGGCCCGACGACGCTGTCGCACCCGGGCCGCGGCGGGGTGCCACGACGACGCAAGGGTAGGAAGTGCGGGTTTCGTGATGATCATCGGCAGGTTTCCCCGCCGTGAATCAGTGTGAACGGTGCGTTTCGTCGTCCCCGGCGCGATCGGGCACCGTGATGGTGAACACCGCGCCACCGAGGGGGTGGTTGGCGGCAGTCACGGAGCCACCGTGGGCAGTGACAATCTGCTCCACGATGGCCAGACCGAGGCCTGAGCCGGGCGTCGACCGGGCCGAGGCCGACCGGTAGAACCGCTCGAACAGGTGCGGCTGATCCTCGATGGAGATGCCGGGACCGTGATCGCGCACGACGACCATCCCGGGCCTTACGGTGACCTCCACCGCACCGGGCGCCTCGCTGAACTTGGCGGCGTTGTCGACGAGATTCCCGATGGCCCGGGTCAGTTCCCGGGGGCGACCGAGGAAGGGTGCGGGCTCAGCATCGAGCACGACGGTCCGGCCCGTGCGCCGTCGAGTCCGGTCGACCACCCGTTCGGCGAGCTGGGCCAGATCGACGGCCTCGTCGGGCTCGTCGTCCCGGGTGTCCGTGGCCAACTGCACCAACTCGTCGACCAATGAGCCCAGTTCACGGATCTCGGTGTCGAGATCGGCGAGGATCGCCTCGCGGGTGTCGGCGGGAAGTTCGCGATAGCGCTGCAGCGTCTGGACGTTGGTGCGAAGGCTGGTGAGCGGTGTGCGCAACTCGTGGCCGGCGTCCTGCACGAGTTGTTGCTGCTGCTCGCGGGATCGACTGAGCGCGGCGAGCATGGTGGCGAAGGAGCGAGCCAGACGCCCGGGCTCGTCGCGACCGGCCGGGGGCACGTCGACGTCGAGTCGACCGGTGACCGCCACCTCCTCGGCGGCATCGGTGAGTTGCATCAACGGACGAGTGGCCCGGGACGCGAGCAACCAGCCGAGGAACGCGCCCAGAGCTCCGGCACCGACGACCACCAGCACCAGAGCGAGACGCAGGGTGGACAACACCCGCTCGGACTCCCCGAAGTCGCGGGCGATCTGCACGGCACCGCCACCGGGTACGCCCACGGTCTCCACCCGCCACGTGCGTTCCTCGGATTCGACGGTGCGCACCGAACGACCGCGCCCGGCGGCGGCGATCGATCGATCGCGCTCGCCCACCGGCAGATCGGACGTCCCGATGGTGGCCACGACCGAGCCGTTGGCGGTGACGCATTGGAAGACGATCCCCTCCACACCATCGGTCGGCCCACCGGAACCGCGACGGGACGGGGACGGACGCCCCTGATCGGGGGTACAGATGGAGGCCACGTCGCGTCCGTCCGGGTCCTGGAACCGTCGGCCATAGGCATCGAGGTACTGGTCGACTTCGGCCTGCACCCGGTTGGAGGTGATCTGGTAGGTGGCCACGGCGACGATCACCGCCGACAACGAGGCGAGGACGGCCATGGCGATGGCGATGCGGGCGCGCAGCGTCATGAGTGGCGCCGCGTCACGAGGTGCGCAGGGTGTAGCCGACCCCGCGGACGGTATGGATCAGCCGGGGTTCGCCGGCCTCCTCGGTCTTGCGCCGCAGATACCCGATGTACACGGCCAGCGCCTTGGACTCGGGTCCGAAGTCGTAACCCCAGATCTGGTCGTAGATGGACGAGTGCGACAGCACCACGCCGGCATTGATGGCCAGCAGTTCGAGCAGATCGAACTCGGTCTTCGTCAATTCGAGTTCGCGCCCGGCGCGCCACGCGCGGCGAGCAGCGGCTTCGATCACGAGATCCTCGACGGCCACCCGGGTCGGGGTGGCCGACTCCTCGTTCGAGGTGCGGCGCAACAGGGCCCGCAGACGGGCCAGCAACTCGTCGAGGGAGAACGGCTTGGGCAGGTAGTCATCGGCGCCGGCATCGAGACCGGACACCCGGTCCGACACCTCGGTGCGGGCGGTGAGCACGAGGATGGGCAGGCGGGAGCCGGCCGAACGCAACCGACGACACACGGTCAGCCCGTCGAGATGCGGCATGCCGAGGTCGAGGATCAACAGGTCCACGCCATCGCGTGATGCTGCGTCCAGCGCGGCCAGTCCGTCCCCGACGGCCTCGACGGTGTAGCCCTCCAGTTCGAGGGCTCGGGTCACCGACTCGCGCACAGCCCGGTCGTCCTCGGCGATCACCAGATGCGCGCTCACGGGGGCAGTCTCGCATCCGCTCGTGAGAGGGAGGTGAGAACGAACCGGCGCTGGGGCGGCGCCGGGGCGGTCCCGCTGCGCCGTTCGGAGCCCCTAGGGTCGGGCGATGCCTCGAACCACGTTCTCCCGCCGCACCGCACCCCGCGCCCGACCTCACGCCCGACTCCTCACGGGACTGGTGGCCCTCGGGATGGTGGTCGGCATCGGTCTCGGCGCAACGGCCTGCGGTGGTTCGAGTTCGGCCTCGAGCGATTCCAGCACTTCGTCGACCAACCCGACCCGCACCAAGAAGCTCTCGGACATCAAGGTGTCGGGCGACATCGGAGTCAAGCCGACCGTCACCTTCGAGACCGCCTTCGTCGGCGAGACCGAGGACCACCTCATCCTCGTGCCCGGGACCGGCGCCGAGATCAAGGCCGGTCAGCGCGTCTCGGTCGACTATGTGGCCATCAACGGCAATGACGGCACAGAGCTCGACTCGACCTACGGCGTGGGTCGGCAGAACATCATCCTCGACGAGAAGTCGCTGCTGAAGCCCGTGTACGAGGCGCTGGTGGGTCAGCGCGTCGGAGTGCGGGCCCTGGTGAGCGCCGATATCAGCGATCGACTCGGTGCGTGGAGCATCTTCGTGTTCGACGTCGTGTCGGCCACCGACGTGCCCACCAGCGCATCGGGCACACCGGTGACCCCTGATCCGGCACTGCCCGTGGTCACGGTGCAGAACGGCGTCCCGACCATCGCCACCCCGTCGGGCACGGCGCCGTCGTCACTCGTGGCCCAGGTCCTCATCAAGGGGGCTGGTCCGGCCATCTCCGCCGGCCAGACGGTGCTCATGCAGTACACCGGTCTCATCTGGGCCACCGGGAAGGTGTTCGACTCGTCGTGGGCCTCGGGTGCGGTGGAGTTCCCCGTGGGTACCGGTCAGGTGATCACCGGGTTCGACGAGGGTCTGGTGGGCCAGACGGTGGGCTCACGGGTGCTGCTGGTCATCCCCCCCGATAAGGGCTACGGCTCCGAGGGGAATCCGCAGGCCGGCATCGGCGGGACCGACACGCTGGTGTTCGTGATCGACCTGCTGGCCGCCGACTGATCGTTCCGACGTCGGTTCAGTCGGCCGAGGTCGGTCCCGCGTAGCCGTCGAGCAGCGCGGCCATCAACGGCGAGTCCGGTCCGCCGGTCGGGTTGGTGGGGAACTGCGTGAGCCGATCGACGTTGGCGGCGATCCATTCGGGCGTGAGATCTCGGTCAGTGATCCCCTCGTTCACGGCGAAGGCCACGCGCGCGATGTGACCGCCACCCACGGCGAAGCACTGACCGCTCACGGGGCACGACGGGTGCACCAGCCACGCCACCAGAGGCGCCACCAGTCGCGGGTGCAGCCACTCGGCCAGTTCCTCGCTCCATGGAACGGCCCCGAACCCGGTGCCCAGTCGCGTCTTGGCATAGGGCGCGATCACGTTCACGGCGATGCCGTGTGGCGCGCCCTCGGCGGCCATGGCGATGGTGAGGCCGATGACACCGGCCTTGGCCATCGAATACACGGTGCTGCGCTCCACTCCGCCATAGGCCGCACCCGAGGACACGTTGACGATGCGACCACCACCGGCCGCCTCCATGGTGCGCCACGCCGCTCGAGCGACCTGCACAGTGCCGAGGAGTTGGGTCGACACGACGGTGCCGATGTGTTCGTCGGCGAAGTCCACGAACGGGCGCATGCGCACCTGTCCGGCGTTGTTCACGCAGATGTCGAGACGCCCCCATTCGTCGAGAGCCGACGCCACCATGGCCTCGGCACCGTCGACGGTGGCCACCGAATCGTGGTTGGCGATGGCCTCGCCCCCGGCGGCCCGGATCAGGGCCACCACATCGTCGGCCGGATCGCCCTCGGGCGCGATGCCGCCGTCGCCGGTATCGGTGATGGCGACGCCGAGGTCGTTGACCACCACTCTGGCCCCGCGCTCGGCGAGCAGGAGCGCGTACTCGCGCCCCAACCCCCGTCCCGCTCCGGTGATGAGCGCAACCTGACCGTCGAATCGCAGTTCGTCCATGGCCGCAGTCTGCCGCTCTCCGCGCGATCAGTGCGCTATCGACACCGACTTCGTGATCAGCATCGCTTCTCCCCGTGCTTCATGAATCGGAAACACCTTCGACACAGCGGGTTCACCTCTGCCAAGTACATCAAGTAGATGGACCCTCCCCGACACAGGCCGTGGCTCGCCGTTCAGGTAGTGATTGCCTTGCTCAGCCTTCTCGCTCTCTCCTGCACCGGAGGCGACGATGACTCGGGAACCTCCATCAATCCCGACCCCGTCGCTGCAATCCTCCAGACGTATCCCGAACCGGGCGGGGCGTTCGCCGTGTGGTGGATTTCCTCCGACATCCAGTCCCTCTCCTTGGAGTGGTCCGATGCAGCGGGGAAAGTGATCGGTTCGACCGACGTCTCGGGTCGAACCTCGTATTCGGTGGTTGGTCTCGCCGATGGGGCCACTTTCACGTTCTCGCTGATGGCAGACAACTCTCGACTTGCCCAGTCGTCGTCAACGCCTCGTCAACGTCCCGACTGCTCGTTCGTGGACTATCAACCCTTTCTCCCCGGAGTCTCATTGTTTTGCACCCGAACCGCAATGGAGACTCACCTGGCGAATCTCGGACTCGCCCCCACCGATCTGTATTGCCGAGGACAGCGAGTCACCTCGTGGGACGAGCACGCGCCGAACTGCGTCTACACACACGGCGACAAACAACTCGTCCTCAGCCGGGCGATCGATGATGTGCCGGCATTCCACGCGCCACTCCCGACAGACCTGGTTCGGCGCGCCGCCCGCTCTCTCATCTGGGGCGAGTCCGATCCATGGTCAGATCCTCAGTCGTTCCCTTCGATGACGGCGACCAGGAGCGTCTCAGGTCCACCGACGGAGTTCACGGTCGATCTGGGGGACGGTCTGCGCTCCCGAGTACTACGACTCCAACCAACGACGCCGACACCGGGCCGCTACGCCATCTTCCACGAGGGCCATGATGCCTCGTCCACCAGCCCGACCCGCCCTGAGGAGCTCTTGCCTGCGGGCGGACAGGACATGATCGACTTCCTTCTTGGTCGGGGTTTCGTCGTCTTCGCCGTCGACATGCCGCTCGAGGGTCGAAACGCACCGGGGGACGTCGGTCCGCAGACCCACAGCGCCCTTGTCTCGCTCGATGACGGCATACGTTCCCCCATCGGACGACTCGTGCTCCCTGCGAAGCTCGTGCTCGATCAGATAGAGGCTGAGGCCACCGCCAGCGGGGCCGAGGTCCCGACCGTGGTGATGATGGGTCGTTCCGGTGGCGGATGGACGACGAATCTGGTCGGTGCGCTCGATGACAGAGTCGATCTCGCAGTCTCGATCGCCGGAGGACTACCCCAGAGTCAGCATCTGCTGGACATGATGGGTCCGTGGGAGGTCGGTGACTACGAGCAGTACGTGCCCCAGCTCTACGACGTGATCGGAAACGAGAACTTCATCGCATCGGCCGGGAGCCGTGGGTTGTTCGTCGCCTACTCGCCAGTCGATCTCTGTTGTCACCGACTCGGGCCCGACGCGCCGTTCGTTGAGTGGTTACGTCGATCCACACCTACCCTCGGGAAGCGGCTCTCGATCTCGATCGATCCATCGAACCTGCGCCACGGCCTTAGCCCCACGCAGTTCGATGCGCTGGGCCGATTCCTCGACGAGACCACGAACTAGGGCCGATCACGCTCTCAACCCACTCCGCAGTCGGCTCCTGTTGGCTGGCCTACGATGACCGAGCGCTACACAGCACACGTTTGCGGCACCGATGGTGCGCCACGTCGAGGGCGAGGGTTCGACTGCTGAGAGGAACAGCGCCGCCACGATCGCGTCTCGGTCCTCGATGGGTCCGGCTCGGAGTCTCGATGTCGGTCGTCGTCGTCGTGTCCTCACTCACGGCCTGTGTCCCCGGCCGCGCCCTTCCATCGGATGCGTCCACGGCGACATTCCCACCCGGCAGCATGTGCGCTCGTCTCGTTCTCGATCTCGACGCCGAGGCCGCCCATCGGAGACTCGTCCCGGTGGACCAGGAACTCATGAGCAGCCCGTTGAAGTGGGCATCACTGGTGTCGATCTCGAGAGACCACTGTGCCGTCGCAGGATCCAAGAACGACAAGTTGGTCACTGCGGCGGTCTTCGACGTGCGCGGGACCGACCCCGAGGTCGTGCGCGCCGCCATCGACGAACTCCGGTCAGCAATACCCCCCGGTCTGATCGTCCGGGACGTCCCCGGCGGCCTCGTCGCCAGTCTCGACGAGAAGGGTGACGTCTGGCTCATCCACATGGGCGACGCGGTGCTCTACCTCAGTCGACCGACCCGACCCGTTTCGACGTCGATCGATCAGTTGGCACGCCTCTTCCCCGAGCTGACCCATCTCGGAGCCTCTCGATGAGCGGCATCACCACCGCCGACCACCACATCGATCCGGGTTCCGAGTCCCGCTCGCACCCGGGTCCGAATCGTTTCCCGAAGCTCACGCTCTGGACGGCTCGGACCGTGCTCCTCGTCATCGCCGCATGGTTGGTTCATCGAGCGGCCTGGTTCGGCGACGACTGCCTCATCACGCTCCGCACCGCTCTCAACCTGACCCACGGATGGGGCTGGGGCTTCAATGCCACCGAAGCCGTCCAGGGCTACACGCACCCCTTGTGGTTCCTGATGTGGTCGGCCATCGGCGCAGCGACGAACCAGTGGATCGTCGGCATCATGTGGTTCTCGATCATGTGCTCGGTGGGGGCCATCGCCATCGTGATCTCACGAACTCGATCCCTCACCCTGTCGGTCGCGGCTCTCGCTGCGCTCATGGGCTCGAATGCGTTCTTCGACTACACGACCTCGGGCCTCGAGAACCCATTGTCGTATCTCCTCATCGGTCTCTTCGCCCTGTGGTGTCTGCGCTGGAACGATGCGAGCCAGACCCTTGAGCCCGACGCGGAGTATTCGTCCGTTCGCTCGAGACCGGCGACCGCCAGTTGGGGTTCGTGGATCGGACTGGGCCTCATCGTTGCCGCGTTGTCCCTCACCCGTCTCGATCTCATCGTCGTCGCACTGCCGCCCCTGGCGCTCCTCGTCTGGCGATTCCGATCGATGTGGCGCAGTCTCCTCCCTCGCTACCTCGCCGCGACCACGACATTCGTGCTCGTCGTCGGCTCGTGGTTCGTGTGGGCCCATCACATCTACGGCGCATGGTTGCCCAACACCTATCTCGCCAAGCAGAACTCCGATATCGGACTGCCCTCGATGATCTACCGAGGTGCGGTCTACGTCGTCTTCTCGACGCTGCGTGATCCGGTGACCGCACTGGTGCTCCTCGGCGGACTCCTGCTCGCCATCCGGTGGGGACGGAGCATGGAGAGGGCGCTGGTCATCGGGGCACTCGCCTATCTCGCGTACACGGTGTACATCGGTGGCGACTTCATGGTCGGGCGGTTCCTTGCGGTTCCCGTCTACCTGATGGTGCTCGTCGGGATCTCGATCACCGATCGTCTGACCGAAGAAGGATCGGTCGAACTGCTGCGGAAGGTGCGGGATCGACCGTCCATGACCCTTCTCGTCGTCGTCGCCGTCCTCGCTTCGCTGGCCGTCGCCGGTCGCCTGCTTCCGATCAGCGTGCAGACCGCAGTCGTACCGACATCGGTCAATCCCCGCCTTCCCGCCCGTTGGATCATCGAGGGAGCCCCCGCCGGTATCGCCGACGAGAGGGGCTACTACATCGCGTACCGAGAAGCGGCGTCACCGAGGGGCGCGGGTCCCGACGTTCCGCCGTTCGTCCCCACGCCACTGGTGGGGCTCCTGCGTCCCGTTCTCCCGGGCAGCGAGGCGTACCCCCGGGTGACGCAATTGAGTGCCACGGCCCGGTCATGGCCCGAGAACGTCTCCGGCCGACTGATCGGTGTCCCATCCGACGTGGGCGCCGCCTGCGGTGGTCTGGGCCTCCGGGGCATGCTGACCGGCCCTGACGTCCACTGGATGGATCCCTGTGGACTCACCGACCGGTTCCTGGCCGAGACTCCGTATGCGACCAACGGTCGGCAGTGGCGCACCGGCCACCTCGACAGGCCCATTCCCGACGGCTACGTCGATGCGATCCGCACCAATGACCCCTCCAGAGTGGCGGATCCACAACTGAGAGCGAAGCTCGAGGAGTTGTGGCGGACGATCCGCTGACCGTCATCTCGACGCAGGTGGATGACGACTCTCGAGCCGGCGGGGCTGGCCTACGATGACCGCTCCTCCCGGCTATGGCCGGATTCGGGGCTGTAGCTCAGCTGGCTAGAGCACCTGCTTTGCAAGCAGGGGGTCGTGGGTTCGAGTCCCATCAGCTCCACCACGTCTCCGCAGTGCATCTCCACAGCGCACCGCACCCGCCGACTGATCAGACCGGCACGTTGAGCGTGACGGTCATGCCCGAAGCCGCATCACCGGTGACCGTGCCCAACTGGGTCTGCCAGCCGTCGCGGAACACCATGTCTCGGGTCAACGAGGTGCGCTGCAGGTTCGACGCGCTGGTGCCGTAACCCGACGTGGCGTACACCGCAGCGCAGGCATCCTGGGGCAGGGCCAGTTGTGAGGTCGACACGGCGTTGCGGGCCGAGGTCGCCTTGGCCAACGTCGGGTACACCTCGAAGTGCACGTGCGGCCACCGGCCGTCGTAACAACCGGGGAACACGGTGGTGAAAGTGATCCAGCCGTCGGCATCGGCCTGCTGGACGCCACGCAGCCAGTTCTGGTTGGTGACCCCGCTGGAGTAGAGCGAGTACTTGCCGTCAGGGCTGGCGTGCCACGCGTACATCGCCGCACCGGCGTAGGGCGCACACCCGCGGGCGATGTCGAGCACCTTGAAGCGCATCGTCAGCGGGACGCCCGACACCGAACCCGACATCGACCCGAAACTGGTGGTGATGTCGCGTCGCACCACGCCCGACTGGGTGAGCACGTCGGGACCGTTGGTGCCGTCAGCGGGGTAGGGACCCGCCGTCTCGGAGGGGATCTTCGTGCACGATCCGGACGACGCCACGTCGGAGCCGTCGGCCAACGTTGTGGTGGGGCCGCTCAACATGGTGGTCACCGTGGTCACCGTCGACCGGGCCGCGGTCGACCCGCAGGCGGCCAGGGTCACGGCGCCGATGCCGCCACCGACCAGCCACAGGGCGCGGCGACGGTCGATGAACCGCGGCAGATCACGATCGATGCCGCCGAAGTCGTCATGCGCCTCATGGGCGTCGCGACCATCGGGTAGGGGCGTGGAGCGTTCTGACGTCATCACCCCATCATCGTCGGTCCGGGTCGGAATCAGGTAAGACCCGATTCCGACCCGCCGACGTCGATCACTGGACGGTGATGGTGAAGGTGGTCGGCGTACCCATGCCGTTCATGGACCCCTTGAACACGACGGTGACCTTGGCCGTGCCAGTGCCCACAGCCTTGCCACCGGCGTTCTGCGTGGAGGTGCCCACCGACTTGCCCTCGCTGGTGACCTCGAAGACCTTGGTGTTGTCACTGGTGGCCACGAACGAACCACCCGATGCCGGCTGGCCCATGTCGAAGGTGACGATCTGGCCGACCTTGACCGTGGCCGAGGTGTTGTTGGGGTTGAGGATCACGGGGGCGGTCACGTTGCCGCCGATTCCGCCGCCCTTGACCGTGGTCGACGATGAACTGTTGTCCTTGTTCGAGTCCGAACAGCCGGCGACGGCCAGCGCCGCCACGGAAAGGGTCACGACACCAGCGACGGCGAGACTGCGGATCTTCATGGTTCCTCCTCGATGAACGGTCCGGTCGGACTATCCGGGGCAACGTAGTCCGGCGTCGTCCGGGACGGTCGGCACACCGACGAATAGCGTGCCGGAATGGCTGCACATGAACTCGGAGTGGTGGGACGCATCGGCCGGTTCTCGGCCCGGCGACACCGGTGGGTGGGGCTGGCATGGCTGCTCGTCCTCATCGCTGCCGGCTATCTCAACTCCTCGACCAACCACACGTCGGACAACTTCTCGATCCCCGGCACCGACTCACAGGCGGCCTACGACGCCCTGCAGACCTCGTTCTCCTCGCAGAACCACGCCACGGCGACCATCGTGTTCTCCGTTCCCGTCGGCCAGCGGCTCACCGACGCGACCAACGCCTCGGCCGTCGACGCCGTGGTGACGGCCATCGGCCGGATCCCCGGCGTGGAGGCACCGTCCAACCCGATCACCGGGGACCTGCCCTCGCAGTTGCGTCAATGGGCCGGCACCCTCCCCGCCGATGAGGCCCAGGCGGTGCTGGCCCTCGCCCCGAACCTGCCGTCGTCGCTGTCGGTGAACGAGCAGGTGGCCTTCACCAGAGTCACGTTCGACACCACGGTCCCGGAGCTGTTGGAGCAGTACAAGGTCGAGTCGGACAAGACGGCGATGGCCTACGACAATCCGTACCGACAACTGCAGAGCGCGGTGATCGGCGTCCAGACGGGCGCGGTGTCCGTGGCCGTCGGTGGGGTCATCGCCGACACCTGGAACAACCCCGTGTCGTGGTGGGCGAACCACTCCGACGAGGTTGGTCTCGGGCTGGGCGCCGTGCTGCTGCTGCTCGCCTTCGGGTCGGTGTGGGGCATGGCCATACCGATCGCCACGGCACTGTTCGGCGCCGTGACGGCCGGAGCATTCGTCTACCTGCTGGCCGACTTCGTCACCGTGTCGTCGGCCGCACCTGCGGTGACCCTCATGATCGCCATCGGCGTGGGTCTCGACTACTCGTTGCTCATCGTCACCCGCTATCGGCACTTCGTGGCCGAGGGCCATGATCCGATCGACGCCGTCGGATGGTCGCTGGCCTCGGCGGGGAAGGCCGCCGTCTTCGCCGGTCTGACCGTGTGCATCGCCCTGCTCGGTCTGCTGCTCGTGCCGATCCCGCTGGTGCGCACGCTCGGCCTGTCAGCCGCCATCGGGGTGGCGGTGATGATTCTGGCCGCCACCACCCTGCTGCCCTGCCTGCTGGGGTTCGCCGGTGGGAAGATCGACCGGTTCCGCCTGCCGTTCGGCGCCGAGCGTCCCGGCATCGATCCGGAGACGACGTTCTGGGGGCGTTTCGCCCGTCGCACCGCCCAGCACCCGTGGGTGGCGCTGATCGCCGGCACTGCGCTGTTGCTGGCTCTGGCCTCGCCGTTCCTGCGGATCGACTTCGGGATGCCCGACGACTCGTCGCTCGACCCCTCGCTGTCGCAGCGGGTTGCGTTCGAGACGATCGACAATGCCTTCGGTCCCGGCGTGAACGGTCCGCTGCTGGTCGCCGTCACCTTTCCCGCCGGGCAGCCGTTCGCCCAGGCACTCGAGACGCTGACCCCCGTCTCGAAGACAGTGGGTGCGCTCCAGCCGTCGGGGACGGTTCCGGGAGTGACCTACGCCGTCGGACCGATACCCAATGATGCGACGAACACGACGGCCGTGATCTACCAGATCATCCCCGACTCGGGGCCCGACTCCGATCGGACCCGTCAGGTCGTGGAGCAGTTGCGCTCCTCACTGCGCTCCGCCACCGCCGGCACCGGGCTGTCGGCCCACGTCGGCGGGGCCACCGCCACTCTGATCGACCTCAGTGACCGTGTCACCACCTACCTGCCGTGGGTCATCGGTGTGGTCGTCCTGGGTTCCATCCTGCTGCTGCTGGTGGTCTTCCGTTCGGTGCTGGTGCCGATCAAGGCGGCGGCGATGAACCTCATCTCCATCGCCGCGGCCTACGGCGTGGTCGTCGCCGTGTTCCAGTGGGGCTGGGCCAAGGGTGCGATCGGGCTGTCGGAGACGATCCCGATCGTCTCGTTCGTGCCCCTCATCATGTTCGTGATCCTGTTCGGGCTCTCGATGGACTACGAGGTCTTCCTCATGTCGCGCATCAAGGAGGAGTGGGATCGCACCGACGACCCTCGTCGAAGCGTCGTGCTCGGAGTGGCCAACACGGCCCGTGTCATCACCACCGCCGCGCTCATCATGATCGCCGTGTTCGCTTCGTTCGTGGCCAACGCCAACCCGACGGTGAAGTTGATCGGGTTCGGCATGGCGGTCGCCGTGCTGCTCGACTCGACCATCGTCCGCATGATCCTGGTACCGGCGATCATGGAATTGTTCGGGCGAGCAGCGTGGTGGTTCCCCAACTGGCTCCGGTGGGTGCCGCGTGTCGACGTGGAGGGCGCGCCGGCACCGACCGCGGAACCGCCGGCGACCTGACCGGTCAGTGGATGATGACGCCCCGGATGTTCTTGCCGTCGCGCATGTCCTGGTAGCCCTCGTTGATCTGGTCGAGGGTGTACGTGCGGGTGATCATCGCATCCAGGTCCAACTGGCCCTTGCGATAGAGCTCGGCCAGACGGGGGATGTCGGCCTTCGGGTTGGCCGATCCGAACAGCGAACCCACCACCTGCTTCTCACTGAGGGTGAGGTCGATCAACGGGATGTTGTTGCTGGGTTCGTTCCATGGGTGGATGTTGGTGACGACCACTCGCCCACGCTTCGACGTGATGGCCATGATCGAGGCCATCAGGTCACCCTCGCCGACGCCCATCGTGCAGATCACCTTGTTGCACATGCGGCCCCAGGTCTCCTGCTGGATCAACTCGAAAGCCGAGGCGACATCGGTGGCGGTGTGGGTGGCGCCGAACTTCTGAGCCATCTCGCGCTTCATCTCCACCGGATCGATGGCGAAGATGCGCTCGGCCCCGGCCAACTTGGCGCCCTGCACGGCGGCCGAACCGAGACCACCCACGCCGATCACGGCCACGTTGTCGCCGGGTGAGATCTCGGCGGCGTAGACGGCCGAGCCCCATCCGGTGGTGGCACCGCAGCCGAGGAGCACGAGCTTGTCGAGCGGCAGGTCGGGAAGCACCTTGACCGCCGACCATTCGTGCACGACCGAATGGGTGGCGAACGTGCCGAGTCCGGCCATGATCAGCGCATCGACGTTCTCACCTCCGGGGTTCGTGACGTGCACCCGCGAAGTGCCGTCCATCATCCGGCCGCCCATGACCTGCGCGCCGTTGTCGCACAGGTTCGAGTGTCCTTCGGCACACGACGGGCACTGCCCGCACACGGCGACGAACGAGTAGACGACGTGGTCACCAGGAGCGAAGTCGCGCACCTCGGGGCCGACGGCCTCCACGATGCCGGCGCCCTCGTGTCCGGCGATCCACGGATAGCCACCGTGGGGCATGTCGCCGGTGAGGAAGTGCTCGTCGGAGTGGCACAGACCCGAGGCCACATTGCGCACGAGGAGTTCACGACCCTGCGGTTGATCGATCTCGACGTCGGTCACCGTCCACTCGGTGGCGCCCTCGTGCATCATCATCGCCGCTCTGGCCTTCATGTCCCCTCCTCGACGGCGACGCCCCCGCGTCGCTCCGAGCCCCGACACTAGGACACGACGCCCGGGCCCGGACCCGGACCCGCCGCCGACTCAGCGATCGGCGTCCAGCGAGACCCAGGCCGTGGCCGGTGGTACCGGCGTGCCGGGCGGCTCGGCATCGGTGGCGCGCGCCGTGCCCCGATTGCGGCGGGCCACCCGCACGATCTCGGGACGATAGGAGTGGCAGGAGTCGATCGGATTGCCACCCTGGGAGGCAACCGTCCACACATCCATGTCGAGGCCGCGACCGAGACCGATGGAGGAGGCCCGACGCAAGATGGCGGCCGCCTCCCGATCGTCGACCGACAACTCGGCGATCCACGTCGAGAACGAACGGGCGTCGAGAGGTCGACCAGCGAAGCGACCCGAACGTGGATCGTCGACGATGCCCTCGGCCCCGATCACCCAGGTGGCCCACTCGACGCCATCGATCGACATGGTGATGGTGCGCTCGGGCGCGCCGATGTCCCACATGCGCACTTCGTGGTCGCGGGCCGAACCCCGCAGTGCCGCCGCCGCGGCGATGACGGCCAGGTCCGTGGTGTGCACGCACTGCACCGACCGCGAACCGATCCACTGCCGCACGTCACCCACCTCGGTGAGTCCCGTCCCGATGAGTGAGGACAAGGCCCGGGCGCCGTCGGGGCAGGTCGACCACGGCGTGCGCTCGGCGGCGACGTCGACGGCCGTCACCACCCCGGCCTCGTGATGGAGTCGGAGCGCGAAGTGGTGGACGAAGTCCTCCATGGCCGCAGCCACCACACCGGTCGACGGACGCGTCTCGATCCGCCGCCGGTAGACGGCATCGGTGGGTTCGATGACGAAGACGCGATCGGTCATCGTGACCACGAGTCCCGGCGGACGGGACGCACCCGTCCGCCGCTCTTCGTGCTCAGCCCGGTCGACGGACGACGAGTGACGCGCAGTTGTCGTGCATGATCAACTGCTGCTCGGCCTCGGAGAAGCCGGCCTCGGTGAGGTCACCGATGAAGGTGAAGGGATCGGCCAGACCTTCGGTGTGGGGCCAGTCCGAGCCGAGCATCAGCCGATCGGCGCCCATGACATCGCGCAACTGATCGAGTTCGTCCTCGTAGAACGGTGACACCCACACGTTCTGCTTGAACTGCTCGACCGGGTCGTTGGCGAACATCGCCGGCGCCTGGGAGTGGATCTTCTTCATCCGCTTGAGCAGCGGACGCACCCAGTTGGCCCCGGTCTCGACGGTGGCGAACCGGATGCGCGGGAAGCGATCCATGAGCCCATGGAGGATGAGCGCAGCGAAGGTATCGGCCACCGCGTCGTGCGAGAGCGCTTGGCGCAGCGGCTCGAACTTGTGCGCCTCCATCTCCGACTTCTCGCCCCACATGGTGATGAGGTCGTAGTAGGCATTCGCGCCACCGTGGTACACGACGGTCACTCCGGCTTCCTGCACCCGAGCCCAGAACGGGTCGAAGCGGGGATCGGCCGGTGACTTCAGTCCTTCGGTGGTACGCACCGGACCGGTGCCGACCAGCACGCAGCGCGCATCGCGGTCGAGCGCCCACTCCAGTTCGCGCACGGCGTTGTCGATGTCGCCGAGCACCATGACGGGCGTGGCGAAGATGGTCTCCTCGTAGGCGAAGCCCCAGTCCTCGTCGAGCCAACGGTTGAAGGCCCGGAACGCGGCCTGGGCGGCGGGCAGATCGTCATGCAGCGCGTTCTCCATACCGACGGCCAACGTCGGGAAGAACAGTGCGCCATCGATGTGCATGTCGCCCATCACCTTGAGTCGGATCTCACGATCGCGATACGCCGGATCGCAGGGCTCGAGGTCACCGAACAGGTCCTTGACGCTGTCGCCCTTCGGGTTGCGACCGCGGAAGTACTGCTCGAGGCTGCCCGGGGCGGAGAGACGATCGAACGTCGGGTTGGGGATGAAGCGGTTGATCTTGCCGCCCACCAGCAGCATCTGCTTGCCGTTGACCTCGGCCCACTGCATGCAGCGGTGCCGGAACTCGGGCTCGATGTGGCGGGTGAACGCATCGAGCGGCTCGTAGTAGTGGTTGTCGGCATCGAACACGGATGTGATGGGCATTGGTCCCCCTGGACGACTCGTCGATCGGCCCCGTTCCCCGTGGGGCCCGACGCCTACGGTAGTCACCGGGTCGACCCCCCGTCGTCCCACCGCCGAGGAGGTACCCGATGACGACCCCACCCGTTGCCGTCGACCGGCCCGGAGCCGGATCCACCGATGAGGTCGCCGATCTCGATCCGGCATGGCTGTCGACCGCGCTCGGTGTGGAGGTGACGGCGGTGCAGACCACTCGGGTGGGCACCGGGCAGATGGGGCAGTCGTGGCGACTCGACCTCACCTCGACCGATCCGGCCGCGCCGACGTCACTGGTGGCCAAGATGGCCGGCGGTGATCCTTCCACCCGCACGCTGATCGCCGACGGCTACCGCAACGAGTTCAACTGGTACACCCGCTGGTGCGCCACCGTGGACATCACCACACCCCGGTGCTGGTACGCCACGATCGTCGACGACTCGACCTCGTTCGTGCTCCTGCTCGACGATCTGGCGCCATCGACGCCGGGCGCGCAGGTGGCGGGCTTCACCGTGGACGAGGCCGACGTGGCCCTCGTCGAACTGGCCGGACTGCACGGACCGCGCTGGTCCGACCCCACTCTCACCGACGACCCGGCGCTGCGGGCGCCCACCCCCGAGGGCACGTCCTTCCACGCCCAGGTGCTGGCCGGCGCCATCCCGCAGTTCACCGAGAAGTTCGCGTCGTGGTTGTCGGCCGACGACATCGCCGTGCTCGACGACCTCGGTTCGTGGATCGGCGACTGGTTGTTGACCGGAAACGATCGGCTCACGTTCGTACACGGCGACTTCCGTCCCGACAACCTGATGGTCTCCCCCGACGGCACGCGCATCCACACGCTCGACTGGCAGACGCTCGGTCTCGGATTCGCCGGTCGCGATGTCGGCTACTTCCTCGGACTCGGACTCGACACCGAGCTGCGCCGCGCCGCCGAGCGCGATCTGGTGCGCACCTACCACGATGCGCTTCTGACCCACGGCGTGGAGCGGTCGTTCGAGGAGACCTTCGACGACTACCGGCTCGGCATCCCGCAGGGCCCGCTGGTGACGGTGCTCGGCGCGGTGTACGCCACGGCGACACCCACACCCGAATCGGATGCGATGTTCGCGTCGATGATCACCCGGACGTGCGCGGCCATCCGCGACCTCGATCCGGCGTCGTTGTTGGGCTGACCGCCCTCGGGCCGAGGGCCGTCGACCCAGCCGCTCAGGCCTGCAGGAACTTGATGCCGGTCGGCGCCACCTGGAACACCTCGGCCGCCATGCGACCGCCGAGCTTGGTGGCGTCCCACTTCTTGTTGCCGTTGTCGATGGTGACCTTCTCGCGCCAGCCCTGCATGAGGATGGCCTTGTCGTACAGCGAACGGATCACCTGACCGTTCACATAGGCCGCCTGGTCGGAGGCAAGCCACGCCACGATGGGCGACGAGTTGGCCGGGTCCATCGGGTGGAAGTCGTCCTCGGCGATGGCGTCGGGCTCGAAGGCCTCACCGGCGCCGGGCATCGTGGCGGTAATGCGGGTGAGACCGGCGGGCCCGATGCAGTTGACCGTAGTGCCGATGCCACCGAGTTCGAGGGCCAGCGTGAGAGTGAGGCCGGCGATGGCCATCTTGGCCGTGGCGTAGTTCGACTGGCCGAAGTTGCCGCCGAGTCCGGCGCCGGAGGTGGTGTTGATGATGCGTCCGGCGCGGGGCGCACCGGCCTTGGCCTGCTCGCGGAAGTACTTGGCGGCGAAGTGACTGCCCGACCACGTGCCGCGCACGTGCACGGCCATGACGGCGTCGAAGTCCTCCACCGGCATGTTCCAGATGGCCGCGTCGCGCACGATGCCGGCGTTGTTCACGAGGATGTCGAGCCCACCGAAGGCGTCGATGGCCTGCTGCACCATGGCGCCGCAGTCGTCGTGCACCGTGACGTTGCCGTAGTTGGCCACCGCCTCGCCGCCTCGCTCGACGATGAGCGCCACGGTCTCGTCGGCGGCCCGACCGGAACCCTCACCCGACACCGATCCACCGAGATCGTTGACCACGACCTTGGCGCCGTGCTTGGCCAGTTCCAGCGCGTGACCGCGGCCGATGCCGTGGCCGGATCCGGTGACGATGGCGATCTTCCCGTCGAGCATGCCCATGACGTGCGTACCTTTCGCGTGCGGCCCTCGTGGCCGCTCGTGGTCCGATTTCCTAGCAGGTGACGGTCAGGGCCCCGGAATCGACAGGGGTCAGTCCGAGGGTCCGTCCGGGAGTGCGCTCAGCCGGCGCGAGCCACCGACGCATCGGCCGTGCCGATCATGTCGGTGAGGCGCCCGAGGGCCGAGACCAGCTCCGATTGCTCCGATCCGGTCACGCCGAGGGACTCCTCCCAGTCGTGCAGGTCGGCGTTGACCCGACGGGCCAGGGCGACGCCATCGGCGGTGGCCTCGATGATCACCCGACGCCGATCGGAGGGATCGGGCAGTCGCCGCACGAGTCCGGCCCGCTCCAGTCGATCGAGGGCGAGGGACATCCCGCCCGAGGTCCGACCGAGCACCTCGCACAGCACCGACGGTGCACTGCGATGGTCGGGCGATCGGCGCACGACGCCGAGCACGAGATAGTCGGCCACCGAGATGTCCGAGCGGGCGGCGATGCTCTCCAGCACTCGCTGCACGGCGATGTCGAGACGCACGATGTGGCCGAGCAATCCGTCGGTGCCGGGCCACTGCGCCGGGGCGGTGCTCACTTCGAAATGCCGAACCGGTCGAGTCCGTAGGCGCGGATGGCGTTCTCCCGCAGCACCATGCGGCACTCGGTCGCGTCCATACCGGCGGCGGCGAACAGTTCACGGGCCACCTTGCGCGAATGGGGGAACGTGCCGTCCGAATGGGGATAGTCGGTCTCCCACAGGATGTGATCGGTACCGATGGCGTCACGATTGATGAGGCCATGGAGGTCATCGAAGATGCAGCCGTAGACGCGTCCGCGCACCTGCTCACTCGGAGCCGTGCGCACGTGGTCGACATCGGCGCGACCGTCGCGCCACACCGCATCCATCCGCTCCAGTTGGAACGGCATCCATCCCACCTGACTCTCGGCATAGGCGATGGTCAGCGAACCGAATCGTTCGAGCGTGCCCGAGAACACCCAGTCACACAGTGAACCCTGTGCGTTCTGGGCGTACATCGACATCGACGTGGCCAGCGGGGCATCGTCGGAGGTGGTGGGCATCGAGGAGGAAGAGCCGATGTGCATCGAGACCGACGTGTTCGTCTCCACACAGGCTTCCCACAGCGGATCCCACGCACCCGAGTACAGCGAGGGCTGACCGAGTCTGGCCACGTTCTCACTGAAGGCGATGGCGAACGAGCCCTTGGCCGCGCAGCGTCGAACCTCGGAGGCAGCGAGTTGCGGATCCCACAAGGGCACCAATGTCAACGGGATGAGTCGACCGCGGCCGGCCCCACCGCACCAGTCATCGATCATCCAGTCGTTGTAGATGCGCAGGGCGGTGAGGGCGAGGTCCTTGTCGGCCCGCTCGAGGAATCCCTGACCGGCGAACCTCGGGAAGATGTTGGGGTAGTTGATGGCCGCGTCGACGTGGTTGAGGTCCATGTCGGCGAGGCGCTCCGTCTGGTCCCAGGTGCCGGGGCGGAAGTCCTCGTAGGTGGCCGGTACGTTGCGCTGTTCCTCTCGCGGGATGCCGGCCGGCGCGTGCAGCAGACCGGTCGGGGTGACGAGATCGTCGAACATCCACACGTCGCACCACTGCCCATCGGGCGCATCGAGGTCGAAGCCGTAGTGCCCGCCGCGGAACGACAACGTGACCTTGCGTCGCTCCACGCGGGGCCCGCGTTCCCGCAGCGACTCGGGCAACTGCTGCTGCCACAGGTCACGGGGCTCCAGCACGTGGTCGTCGACCGAGATCATGTTGGGCAACTCGTGCTCGGCCGGGGTCACATCGGCACGGGCGGCGGCCGTCTGGGTCGGGGTCATCGGTCCTCCTGCGACGAGGGGCGCGGACGTCCCGCTCCCACCCCCCAAGTATCCTTTCAGAAAAGATACTTTGTCAAGAGCGACTTGGGGGGAGATCGCAGGTGGCCGGCAGTCGCAGCCACCGGGAGATCCGGGACCGGTTGGCCGCCACCCACCGATAGACGAGATCACCAAGCCGATCGACGCCGGGCAGTCCCAGGGCCTTCGACGCGCCGCGGCCCCAACGCCCGCAGCGACCGAGCACCGTGGCCACCGCCGCCCGGCCCTCGTCGACGCCGTCCGGCCCGACCACCAGCAGCGCCGACTGCGAGCGGGCGATCAGGTCCGGGTCGGTGAGTTGGCGAGACGGCCGGAACCGCACAGTGGCGTCGGCATGGCGGTCGAGGAACCGCACCGAGGCCGAACACACACCGCAGTCGTCGTCGAACCACACGACGAGGGGAGCGGCAGCCGTCGAATCCACACCCACACGGTACGGCGACACCGGCCGGGTCCCACCATGAGCGGATCGGCAGCAGCGCCGGGGCCCGACCCGTTGCCCGGAACCGTTGCCCGGAACCGGGCCGCGGAACTAGAACGACGAGTGGTTCGGCATCAGTCGGAGGGGGGAACATGGCTATCGCGCCACTTCTCGACCAGGCCCTGCGGGGGACGCTTCCGGTGCGGTTCGAGGCCTACGACGGCAGCTCGACCGATCGCGCCGACGCAGTGGCCACGATCAGGATCCGGTCTCGCCAGGGACTGGCCCGGTTCCTGTCGCGACCAGGCGAGCTCGGTGTGGTTCGGGCCTACGTCTCCGGTGACATCGACATCGACGGCGACCTGCTCGAGGTGCTGGCCAACGGGACGATGCTCGAGTTCGGGCTCGCCAGCATCGATCCGCGCGCCGCGGCCCGCCTGGTACGCGAGACGGGACCGAGCGTGTTCCGCTCACCCCCGCCACCGCCGGAGGAGATCCGACTACGCGGGGGGATCCACTCGCGCACACGCGACGCCAGTGCGATCTCACACCACTACGACGTCGGCAACGAGTTCTACGAACTGGTGCTGGGCCCGTCACTCGTCTACTCGTGTGCGGTGTGGACCGATCCATCGATCTCGCTGGAGGAGGCCCAGGCGAACAAGCTCGATCTCGTCTGTCGCAAGCTCAATCTGCAACCCGGACGGCGGCTGCTCGACGTCGGCTGCGGATGGGGGTCGATGGTGCTCCACGCCGCCCAGCACTACGGCGTGGAGGCGGTGGGCATCACCCTGTCGACCGAACAGGCCGAGCGAGCCACCAAGCGAGTGCACGATGCCGGCCTGTCCGACCGGATCGAGATCAGGGTGCAGGACTATCGCGACGTCACCGACGGTCCGTTCGACGCCATCAGTTCGATCGGCATGTTCGAACATGTCGGCCGCAAGCGCATGGAGCAGTACCTCCGCGACCTGCACGCGCTGCTCGTCCCGGAGGGTCGACTGCTCAACCACGCCATCAGTCGTCCGGGCTATCCGCAACCCGACACCGTCATCGGCCATTCACGTCAGGTGGCTCGCCGACTGGCCACTGCCATCGGCTCCGATCACACCTCCAAGGTGCAGAGCGCGCTCATCGAGCGGTACGTGTTCCCCGACGGCGAACTGCACGAGGTCGGGGTGCTCATATCGATGATGCAGGAGAACGGCTTCGAGGTGCGCCACGTCGAATCGCTGCGCGAGCACTATGACCTCACGCTGCAGCGGTGGGTCCGCAACCTCGAGGCGAACTGGGACGAAGCCGTGCGACTGGTCGGCGAGGGACGGGCCCGGGTGTGGTTGCTGTACATGGCGGCGTCGGCGGTGAACTTCCGGCTCGGTGGGGTCCAGATCGAGCAGGTCCTCGCCACCCGGACCACCGCCGGGCGCAGCGGGATGCCCCTGCGCCCGGGCTTCTGAGCATGACGCGCGACTCGCGCTGACAGGACAGACTCGGACCATGGATCACCTCACCACCCTGCGCACCAATGGCGAGCTGCTGTCGAACGCCGCCCGCACCGCCGGACTCGATGCACCGGTCGAACACTGTCCGGGATGGACCGTCGGCCGCCTGCTCGGTCACACCGGCAAGGTCATGCAACGAACGGCGCTGTGCGTGCGCAGCGGCACCACCGAGCCTCCGGCCGATGGCGACTACTCCCCGCTCCCCCGCGACGAGGCCCTGTTCGACACGTTCGACACGATGCTCACCGAGCTGTGCGAGGCCCTGGCCACCACCGATCCGGCGGCGCCGAGTTGGAACTTCACCGGCCGCGCCATGGTCAACGCCTTCTGGTCGCGGCGCATGGCCCACGAGGTGGAGATCCACCGTTGGGATGCCGAGCACGCCGCCGGCATCGACCCCGCGCCCTTCGAGGCCGACTCGGCCGTGGACGGGATCGACGAACTGCTCACCGTGCTCATGCCCATCCTGTCGAAGGTCAAGAACCCGGCGCTGGGCGCGAGCTTCCACCTGCACGCCACCGATGCGCCCGGCGAGTGGCTCGTCACCTTCGTCGACGGCGAGCCCACGACCATCCGCGAGCACGCCAAGGGTGATCTCGCCGTGCGCGGTCCGGCCAGTCCCCTCTACCTGTGGGCGTGGAACCGCCTGTCGGTCGGCACCAACGGTCTCGACACCGCCGGTGACGCGTCGTTGCTCGAAGCATGGGCCTCGGTCGTTCCCTGACGCGAGGCCTCCGGCATCACCATCGGCTGACTCTCACATCACGGTCTCAACGACCGAACGACCACCACAGACTGAGAGCGGTCACCAGCAGACTGCCGGTGAGGCTGAGCACGATCACTCCTCGGGGGACCTTGCCCTGCTCATCGGATGGAAGGCGCTCACGCAGGCGCTGCGTGAGTCGCCGGGCGAAGGGCACGTCCGAGGACAGCAGGGCCAGACCAGCGATCACGATGATCGTCCCCGGACCGGGCAACGGCATGAGGATGATCCCGATGATCACGACGACGAAACCGGCGAACGCGCGGGCGATACGCACGAGGATGTGCCGCTTGGCCTCTTCAACGGTCTCCTCGCGACGACCGGTCTCGATCTCCACCTCGACGGCGAGATCCTCGAGACGTTCGAGGCGGTCGCGGAGACGGTCGTGGGATTCCCGATCGTGCGACTCCTCGGTCATCACGCCGCCTCCACCACGACACGGCGTCGACGCCGAGCGGCGGCCTTCCATCCCTCGACGGCCACGAGCAGCGCCGCCGGAGGCAGCAGGCACAGCATCCACTGACCGAACGACAGTGCGGCGGTGTCGAACAGGTTCCGAGCCGGGCCGAACTCGGTGATGACGATCTGCAGCACCACCACGCCGATGACCGAGGCCCACAGGCGCCAGTTGGTCAGCGTGTCGCGGGTGAACACCGATCGGGTCTCCGACCGGGCGCTGAACACGTTGACCACCTGGGCCAGCACGAAGGCAGTGAAGGCCAGGGTCATGGCCGTCATCGGCTTGTTCTCGGCCGTCTCGCCGTAGTGGCCGATGGCCCAGGCGTAGAGGGCGAGCACACCGACGCCGGTGACCACACCCTGGAAGGCGATGCGCAGGAAGCGGGCCCGATCGAGGATCCGGGCACCGGCGGGCACGGGGCTGCGGTCCATCACGCCGGTGGACGGGGCGTCGAGACCGAGGGCGATGGCGGTGGGACCGTCGGCGATGAGGTTCACCCACAGCACCTGCAACGGCGTGAACGGCACCGGCTGACCGATCAGCGACGCACCGAAGATGGTGGAGATGGCGCCGAACGAGGTGGCCAACTGGAACCGGATGAACTTGAGGATGTTGTCGTAGACCGTCCGGCCGCGACGCACGGCCACGACGATGGTGGCGAAGTTGTCATCGGTGAGCACCATGTCACCGGCTTCCTTGGTGACCTCGGTGCCGGTGATGCCCATGGCCACCCCGATGTCCGAACGACGCAACGCGGCGGCGTCGTTCACACCATCGCCGGTCATGGCCACGATCGACCCCTGCGAACGCAGGGCCTCCACCACTCGCACCTTGTGCTCGGGGGCGACGCGGGCACACACGCCGATGTCGGCGACACGCGCCGCCAGTTCGGCATCATCCATGGCGTCGAGATCGTCGCCGGTGACGACCTCGCCCCGGATGCCGAGCTGCGCGGCGATGGCCCCGGCGGTGACACCGTGGTCACCGGTGATCATCTTCACGTCGATCCCGGCCTGACGACACACGGCGATGGCGTCGCGGGCCTCGGACCGGGGCGGGTCGACGATCCCGGCCAGCGCCTCGAGACACAACCCGTCGATCCACTGGTCCGGATCGGTGACGGTGCCGTCGGCGCCGAGCACCTCGGCGGCCGGCAGGGTGCGTGAGGCGAGGGCCAGCACCCGCAGTCCGTGAGCGGCCAGTGCATGGTTCGAATCCCCCAGCGACTCGCGGGCCGCAGTGTCGATCGGCGCAATGGAACCGTCAGCCAGTCGGCGGGTGGCCGACCGGGCCAGCAGCACATCGGGTGCGCCCTTCACGCACACCATCACATCGGAACCCGGATCATCGGGGTCGGCACGATGGAACGTGGCCATGAACTTGGTGGCCGAATCGAACGGCACCTCACCGAGTCGGGGCCGCCGGCTGCGCTCGTCGGGCGCCACCAGACCAGCCTTCGCCGCCGCCACCACCAGGGCTGCCTCGGTCGGGTCGCCGATGATGCCGGGCAGGCCCCCGTCGTCGACGAGCACCGCGTCGGAGCACAGCGCCGCCACCAGCAGCGGGCCCCGGGCCTCGTCGGCGCGGTCGGAGCCATCCTCGGCCACGATGCGGCCCACCGGCGCATAGCCCTCGCCCTCGGCCCGCCACGTGACGCCACCGCAGTCGAGCTCGCGCATCGTCATCTGGTTCATGGTGAGCGTCCCGGTCTTGTCCGAACAGATCACCGACGTGGAACCGAGCGTCTCCACCGAATGGAGGCGCTTGACGATGGCGTTCTCCTTGGCCATCTGGGCGATGCCCACGGCCAAGGTCACGGTGACGACGGCGGGCAGACCCTCGGGGATGGCCGCCACCGCCAGGGCCACGGCTCCCAACATGGCGTCGCGGAACGACCCTTCGATGAACCACTGCGTGATGAACACGACACCAGCAGCGACACCGGCGATGATCGCCAGTCGATGGCTGAGGTGGTCGAGCTGCTTCTCCAGCGGTGTCTTCGACGTCTCGGCCGAGGCCAGCAGGTCGGCCACCCGTCCGATCTCGGTGCGCATCCCGGTGGCCGTCACCACCATCTCGGCCCGACCGCGCACCACGGTCGTGTTCATCCACGCCATGTTGATGCGATCGCCGATCGCCGCGTCAGCGGCCACATCGGCGTCGGCCTGCTTGTCGACCGGCACCGACTCACCGGTGAGCGACGACTCGTCGATCGAGGCGTTGGCCGTCAGCACGAGGCGTCCGTCGGCCGGCACGCGGTCTCCGGCCTCGAGCAGCACGACGTCGCCTGGTACCAACTCGTCGATGTCGACCTCGTCGGTGACGCCGTCCCGCCGCACCCGAACCCTGGTGACCAACATCCGTTCGAGAGCGGCCAGCGCGTTGGAGGCCTTGGACTGCTGCACGTAGCCGAGCACCGCATTGGCGATGAGCACGATGAAGATGACGACGAGATCCTTGATGTCACCGAGGATCCCGGCCAGCAGACCGGCACCACCGAGCAGGTAGACGATGCCGGTGCGGAACTGGTCGACGAACACCAGCCACTTGGACCGTGCCGGAGGTTCGGCCAGCCGGTTCGAGCCGAAGCGTTCACGTCGGTCGACGACGTCGCTGGCGCTCAGCCCCTGCGACGGATCGACTCCGAGGGCTGCCGCAGCGGCACCGGCGTCCAGGGCGCACCATTGCGTGCCGTCGTCATCGGCAGCATCGGTACGAGAGTGGGCAGTGACGGACATGGAACTCTCCGGTCTGATCGCAGTCGGTGTCGCGCCGGGCCGATGGCCCGATGACCGGAGGTCTCTCCCACTCGCGCCCTCCACTCCCCGACATCCGATGGGACGTTCGGTGAGTGGTGGAGGTCCGAGCCGGCGGCACCGGGCTCGGGGACGGATCCCCGTTCCGTGATGACGACACCGCCGTGACGGGATACTCCCCTCACTGCCCCAAGTATGCCTGCTCCGGACCCGGGTGCCGACCCCGGGAGCCGGAAATCAGCCGATGAGGATGGCTCGGACCCGGTCCTCGCAGTCGACCATGGCCAGCACCATGACCTCGTCGCCGGCGTAGAGGGCCACGTCACCGCCGGGCATGACCACCTTGCCCTCGCGCAGGATGGCCACGATCGTCGATTCGCGGGGCAGACCCAGGTCGGCGATGCGCTTGCCGTTGGCCGGACACGAATCGGCCAACCGGATCTCCGAGAGTCGGGCGGCGTTGTCCCCGAAGGTCATGAGCCGCACGAGGGTGCCCACGGTGACGGCCTCCTCCACCATGGCGGTGAGCAGGTGCGGGGTCGACACCGACCGGTCGACACCCCACGTCTCGTTGAACATCCACTCGTTGGCGGGATTGTTCACGCGGGCGATGACGCTGGGCACGCTGAACTCCTGCTTGGCCAGCAACGAGATCACCAGGTTGTCCTCGTCGTCGCCCGTGACGGCCACCACCACATCGGCCCGGTTCGGTTCGGCGCGGGCGAACTCCGAGACCTCGCACCCGTCGACGTTCAACCAGGTGACACCGGCCGGTTCACCATCGGCCTGGGCCCGGGCCACACGCGCCGGGTCGACCTCGACGATGACGACCTCGTGTCCGAAACGCTGCAGTTCGCCGGCGATGTAGGTGCCGACGTTCCCTCCACCTGCGACCACGATGCGCATCAGTGCGAACCTCCTGCGCTGGGGCCAGCGGCGAGATGACGATCGAAGGCGTCGATGGCCTCTCCATCGACGGCCACCCACACGACATCACCCTCCTGGGCCAGCATCGCCGGCTCGATGACCTGGGCGACACCCAATCGGGTGAGGGCCACGACCCGGGTTGCGCCGGCGGTCTCCATCCCGGTGAGCGGGGCGCCGGCCCAACTGCTGGGCACCACCCGCTCCACCAGACACACCTTGGCGCTGGGATCGACCCACTCGACGCCGTCGACGTCGGGTTCGATGCGGCGGAGCACCCGTTCGATGGCCCACCGCACGGTGGCCACCGTGGAGATTCCCAGGCGCTCGTAGATGGCGGCCCGGCGCTGGTCGTAGATGCGGGCGACCACCCGCTCGACCTTGAAGAACTCGTTGGCCGTGCGAGCGATGAGGATGTTGCTGTTGTCGCCGTTGGTCACCGCGGCCAGAGCACCCGCTCGTTCGATGCCCGCAGCACGAAGCCGATCACGGTCGAATCCGACGCCCACGATGGTGTCACCGGGGAAATCGTCGGGGAGGCGCCTGAACGCCGTGGCCTTGCGATCGATCACCGAGACGGTGTGACCCCGCTCGACGAGTGTGGCGGCGAGTCCCGAACCGACCCGACCGCATCCGACGACGACCACGTGCACGTTGCACCACCTCCGCGTGTCCGTCCGGACACGAACGCCGATCCTAGGCACCGTGACCGCGGGGGTACACCCACCGGCGCGGTGCCACATCGGCGCGGATCACTCCGACACGGTCGAACGGGAGCGAAGGGCGCTGACTAGGTTGGCCCTCCCGCAGCCCACCGGAGTGACCATGCCGTTCACCACCACGCCCGCCGATGCCCCCCGTTCCGATCTGTTGGTGATGTTCGGTGCCTCGGGGGACCTGGCCCGCAAGAAGCTGTTCCCGGCCCTCTACCGCCTCGAGGCGCGGGGACGGCTAGGGATCCCCGTCATCGGCGTGGCCTCGTCGGTCTGGACCGACGCCGATCTACGTGTGAATGCCCGGCAGGCACTCCTCGAAGCCGGCGAGGACATCGACGAGAACGTGTTCGAGCGCCTGGCCCGCAACATGTCCTACGTCGCCGGGAACTACGCCGAGGCGGCGACGTTCGAGCGCCTCCGCGAGCGGGCCAGCAATTGCGAGCACCCGATCTTCCATCTGGCGGTCCCGCCGTCGTTGTTCGGCACCGTGGCCAACGGCATCGCCTCGGTCGGGCTGGACAAGGGCGCGCGCCTCGTCATCGAGAAGCCCTTCGGCCGTGACCACGACTCGGCGGTCGAGTTGAACGAGACGTTGCACGAGCACTTCGCCGAGTCGGCCATCTTCCGCATCGATCACTTCGTGGGCAAGGAGGCGCTGCGCAGCCTTCTGGTCACCCGGTTCGCCAACGCCATCACCGAGCCCATGTGGAACCGCAACGTGGTCGACTCGGTGAAGATCACCATGGCCGAGTCGTTCGGCGTCGAGGACCGTGGCGCCTTCTACGACTCGGTGGGCGCCATGCGCGATGTGGTGCAGAACCACCTGTTGCAGATGGTCGCGCTGTTGGCCATGGAGCAGCCGGTGAACGAGGGATCGAAAGCGTTGCGCGACGAGAAGGCGAAGGTTCTCACCGCCACCCGTGCCGTCGACCCGAAGCACTACGTGCGCGGACAGTACCGCGGCTACCTCGACGTGCCCGGCGTACGCCCCGACTCCGACACCGAGACCTACGCGGCGATGCGACTGGAGATCGACTCACCTCGATGGAGTGGCGTGCCGTTCTTCCTGCGCGCCGGCAAGGCCCTGCACGAGACCGTGACCGAGATGACCATCGAGTTCAAGAGCCCACCGCGACCGCTGTGGCTCGACGAGCACACGCATTGTCCGCGCAACTCGATGCGCATCGAGGCCAAGCCGCAGAACTTCGCCGCCATCACCTGGCTGCACAAGGAACCGGGCGACACGATGATGCCCCAAGCCATCACGCTCGCTCCCCCGCCCGACGAACGCGACGACATCGGACCGGAGCCCTACGAGTTGCTGTTGGAGGAGGCGATGAAGGGGGATCCGACCCTGTTCGCCCGTGAGGACACCGTGCTCGAGCAGTGGCGCATCGTCGACCCGATCCTCACCGACGTACGACCGGTGGAGGTGTACGAACCGGGTACGTGGGGTCCGCGCTCGGCGTCGATGCTGACCCGCTCGCATCACGGATGGCCGTCGGAACCGCCGGCCTGAGGGAGGGTGACGCCATGAGCAATGAGCCCATCGTCTACGTGGTGCGCCACGGGCAGACGGAATGGAGCGTCAACGGTCGTCACACCGGTCGCACCGACATCCCACTCACCGCAACCGGTGAGGAACAGGCCCGGGCGGCGGGAGCGGTGCTGGCCGGCGTCGAGTTCGCTGCCGTGTGGACGAGTCCGCTGTCACGGGCCCGTCACACCTGCGAGTTGGCCGGACTGGGCGAGGGAGCCGAGGTGGACGAGGACCTGCGCGAATGGGACTACGGCGACTACGAGGGGATCACCACCGCCACCATCCGCGAGACCGTGCCCGGATGGACGATCTGGTCGGGCCCCTGGCCCGGCGGGGAGGAACCCGATGAGGTGGCGGCCCGGGCCGACCGGGTCATCGGCCGGGCGCTGACCTCGCCCGGGCCGGTGGCGCTGTTCGCCCACGGTCACATCATGCGGGTGCTGGTGGCGCGGTGGTGCGAGCTCGACCCCCGCGAGGGACGTCGGTTCCTGCTCGACCCGGCCACGGTGTCGATCCTCGGATGGGAGCACTCCATGCGGGCCGTGGCCCGGTGGAACGCCCGCTGAGTCACTCCGAGCGACGCCTTCACGGTGGCGACTGCGGCAGCGACGCATCGTCGTAGGCTCAGGCCGTGGCCCGATCGACCGACGAAACGCGCTGGCGGGTGCAGCATCCGGTGGTCTCGGGACTGGCCGTGCTCACCATCGCCATCGGCCTGTTCGCCGGACTCGACGTGTGGAAGGTGCTGGTGGCCGGCGCCGTCGTGTGGGTGATCCTGCGCATCGGTGTGACCATGCTCGGAGGCCTGGCCCGCCCGATCCCCGAACCGCCCCCCGAGGGCGAACTGCGCAAGGTGAAGTTGCACTACCGCTGCGAGATCTGCGGCACCGAGGTGCGCATGACCGTGGCCGCCGACATCGATCCGGAACCACCGCGGCACTGTCAGGACGACATGACGATCCTCACCCCGATCGAGGACCGCTGAACGATCCACAGGTGGGGACGAGGCTGGGAGTCGTCACCGGTCGTTCACCCGGACGTCACCGACGCCGGGCGCGCTGACGCCGGGTCCGCTGAGGCCGTCAGCGGTACTGCGTGGCCGTGACGATGCCGGCGAGGATGAAACCGAGTCCGCCCAGCAGCCACCAGTTGCTGAGGGCTCCGGGCAGCACGGCGTCGACGTAATGCAGGAAGATGACGAGCAGCCCGATCAGGAAGAACGCCACCATCGAGATCGGCACCCAGCGCGAGCTGGGCGGACGGCCGCTGGCGCCGGGGGGTGTGTAGCGCGTCGAGGGAGCCGGACCGCCGCGCGCGGCATCGGGCGCCTTCTTGCCGGGGCGGCGACCACCGCCACCGGTGCGGCGAGTGGGAGCGGGTTTGTCTCCGGAGGCCATGGCGCGGAGCGTAGTGGTCCCCACCCGCCCGGTAGGGTCGACGTCCGATGGCTGCCCGGATCCTGGTGCTCGACAACTACGACTCGTTCGTGTTCAACCTCGTCCAGTACCTGGGCGAACTGGGTGCCGAGCCGGTCGTGCACCGCTGCGACGAACTCACCATCGCCGAGATCGAGGCCCTCGGCATCGACGGCGTGCTGATCAGTCCCGGGCCGGGTCGTCCCGAGGACGCCGGCCTGTCCAACGAGGTCATCGCCACGTTCGCCGGACGCGTCCCCGTTTTGGGGGTCTGCCTGGGACACCAGTGCATCGGTCAGGTCTACGGCGGCGACGTGGTGCGCGCCCCGGAGATCATGCACGGCAAGACGTCGCGAATCTCCCACAACGACACCGGGGTGTTCACGGGTCTGCCCGATCCGTTCGAGGCCACCCGCTACCACTCGCTGGTGGTGGAACGGTCCTCGGTGCCCGAGGTGCTCGAGGTCACGGCATGGACCGAGGACGGACTGGTCATGGGTCTGCGCCATCGCCAGTTCGACGTCGAGGGTGTGCAGTTCCACCCCGAGTCGATCCTCACCGAGAACGGCCACCGGCTGGTGGCCAACTTCCTCGAACGCTGCAGCTGACGCTCAGGGAGCGCAGACGACGGTGACGTTGGATCCCTTGTTGACCATCGATCCCTGCGCCGGGTTGGCCGACGAGATCTTGTTGGCCCCCACCGTGCAGCCCGAACCGGTGAGTCCGGCCCCGGACAGAGCAGCCTGATACTGCGTCCACGTGGTGGTACCCGCCGTGTACGACGGCACCGCCACCTGTTCCGGACCGGTGGAGACGACCATGTTCACGGTCGACCCTCGAGACGCCATCGTGCCCGCCGTCGGCGTGGTCCGGATGACGTTGCCAGCGGCCACGGTGGTCGAGGACTGCGACGTGGTGGTGACGGTGAAACCCTTCTGTCCGAGCTGGTTCGACGCCGTCAACTGACTGAGTCCCGCCACATCGGGAATGGCGATGTCGCCCGGACCGGTGGACACGGTGATGGTCACCACCGAGTTCTTCTGGGCCTTGGCGTTGGCCGCCGGGTTCTGGGAGATGACCGTTCCCTTGGGCACGGTGTCACTGGCGGCGTCGGCGATCTGCGGGATGAAGTTGTTGGTCTTCAACAACGACTCGGCGGCGGCCTGGGTCAGACCGGTGACCTGCGGAACGGTGCCGTCACCGATACCGCTGCTCACCGTGATCTGCACCGTCGATCCCTTGTCGGCCTGCGTGCCGCCCTTCGGGTTCTGCTCGAAGACCTGATTGGCCGGCACGGTGTCATTGGCCACGTTCTTGACCGACACCTTGAAACCGGCATCGCTGAGCTTGTTGGTGGCGGCGGTGGCATCGAGCGTGGTGACGTCGGGGACGTCGACCTTCTCGGCCGGCTTGCCCTGCGACGAACCGATGAGGAACAACACCCCGCCGATCACCAACAGACCGATGATGACGCCCGCCACCCACAGGCCCGTGCGGCGGTTCTCAGGAGGTCCGGCGTAGCCGCCCGGTCCACCGAGCCCGTTGATGGGTCCGATACCGCCGCCGCCTCCACCACCGAGACCGGTGGCGGGCACGACCGTGGTGGCATCGCCGGGCACTCCACCGGCTGCGCCGGCGGCCACGAACACACCGGTGCCCGCCGCTGCGGCAGCACCGTCGGCCAGCACGGGCTGGCCCTCGAGGAACCGGCGGAGATCGGAACGGAGATCCTCGGCCGAGGGGTAGCGCAGCGACGGATCCTTGGCCAACAACTTGAGGTCGATGGCCTCCAGCGCGGGGGGCACGTTCGGGTTGATGTGACTGGGCGCCACCGGCTCGGACTGCACGTGCTTGTAGGCGACGGCCACCGGCGTGTCGCCCGAGAACGGCGGACGCGACGTCAGCATCTCGTAGAGCACACAACCGAGTGAGTAGAGATCAGAGCGGGGATCGACGGCGCGACCCTGGGCCTGCTCGGGCGAGAAGTAGGTGGCGGTGCCCATGACCGAACCGGCCTGAGTGAGGTTGTCGGCGGCATTGGCGTTCGACGCCTGGGCGATGCCGAAGTCGGCGACCTTCACCTGGCCCGAAGGTGTGATGAGGATGTTGCCGGGCTTCACGTCGCGGTGCACCACACCGTTGCGATGGGCGAAGCCGAGCGCAGCGGCCACGTCGGCGGTGATCTCGGCGGCGCGATGCGGATGCAGCGGGCCCTCCGAGTGGATGATCTCGGACAGCGGCCGACCGTCGACGTACTCCATCACCATGAAATAGGTGCCGTACTGCGCGCCCCAGTCGTAGACGGCGACGATGTTGGGGTGATTGAGATTGGCCGCCGACTGGGCCTCACGGCGGAAGCGCTCGACGAAGGCAGCATCACGGGCGAACTCGGTGAACAGCACCTTCACGGCCACCGGGCGATCGAGCAACAGATCGCGGGCCAGATAGACGTCGGCCATTCCGCCTCGGGCCAACTTGCGATGCAACTCGTAACGATCGTTGAAGACGGTGGGACTCGCCGGGGTATCACTCATCGGGCGAGAGCCTAGTGAGGGGTCGTCGGGGTCTCCCGCCACCCCGGCCGCTCATCGCAACCCACATCCACCCTGTGCGGCGAGGGCGGTCTGGAGCACGGCCCGGGCGATGGGGGCAGCCACCCGACCGCCGGTGGCCTCGCTGCCCCCGGACTGATCGAGCACGACCACGGCCACGGCCACGGTGGGCTGCCCTCCGGGAGGTCCGGCGAACCCGATGATCCACGTGTGGCTGCGGGGCGGTTCGGTGCCCAGCTGGGCGGTGCCGGTCTTGCCGCCCACGGCACAGCCCGGGATGGCCAAACCGGCGGCGGTGCCGCTGCGCACGATCCCGAGCATGTCGTCGGCCAGGGTGGCGGCGTTGTAGGAGGACATCGGGGTGAGCCACCGCGACGGCGAGACGGTGGAGACGATCTCACCCTGGTCGTTGCGCACCTCGGTGACGACGTGGGGACGCATGATCACCCCGCCGTTGGCCACTCCGGCAGCCACGAGCGCCATCTGCAGCGGCGTGGCCTGCACGTCGTTCTGTCCGATCGACGACATGGCCAGTCGCGGCGGGTCGTTGGCCAGGTTGGTGGGGAACACCGAACGCACCGGGTCGGGCAGGTCGATGGGTGCGGCCGAGTTGAACCCCCAACTGGCGGCGCCCGACGTCATGTCGGCGGCGCCGATCGTCTCGGTTCCCATCTCGGCGAAGGCCGAGTTGCATGACACCCGCAGGATCTCGGGCAGCGGGCCACCACAACTCTCACCACCGAAGTTGCGGATCGTCTTGTCGGTCATGGCCGGGAGGTACCCGTCGGTGAACGGATAGACGGGAGTGGCGTTGGTGACCTTGCCGGTCTGCAGTCCGATCCCGGCGGTGACGGTCTTGAACGTCGACCCGGGGAAGTAGCGGTCCTGGTACATGTGCGGGCGCATGGGACGGGCGGGATCGGTGTTGTACGACTTCCATGCCGTCTCGGCCACCGCCGTCTCCACCGACGACACCAGGTTCGGGTCATAGGACGGCCACGACCAGAAGCCGAGGATGGCGCCGGTGCGCGGGTCGAGGGCGACGACGGAGCCCTGACGATCACCGAGTTGGTCGCGCGCCACCTGCTGCACGTCGCGACGCAACGAGACGGTGACGTCGCCGGAGTTGCGGCTGCTCACGAACAGGTCGGAGAAGCCCTTGACCTGCTGGCCGAACGTCGAGCCGACCAACTCGTCGTTGTACTGCTTCTCGATGCCGGTGGATCCGTAGCGGAAGGAGAAGAACCCGGTGGTGTGGGCGAACAGGTCACCCTCGGGATAGACGCGGATTTGATCGAACTGCGAGTTGGTGTCGGGATTGGGGATGCTCTGCGCGAGCACGAATCCGTCGGCGGTGACGATCGAACCCCGTGGGCGGTTGAAATCGCGCCGCACCTGCGCGGTGTTGAGGGGATTGGTGTCGAGCGCGTCCTTGTCGATCACCTGGATCCAGTTGAGCTTGACGAACAACGCGACGAACAGCACCACGAGCACGATGCCGAGTCGGGTGATGGAGCGGTTCATGCCGCCGCGCCGATGACGACCGGCGAACGATTGCGCTCTCGTTGCGCGGTCTGGTCGCTGATGCGCAACAGGATGGCCAACAGCACGTAGTTCATGACCAACGACGAACCGCCGTAGGAGATGAAGGGCAGGGCCACACCGGTGAGCGGCAGCAGCCGGATCACTCCGGCGAGGATGATGAAGGCCTGGAGTCCGATGAGCAACGTCAGGCCGGTGGCCAGCAACTTGTCGAAGGCGACCTCGGTGGACTGGGCGATGCGCAATCCGGATCCGACGATCAACAAGTACGCGATGAGGACGATGGCGCCGCCGGCCAGTCCGAGTTCCTGCACCATCACGGCGAAGATGAAGTCGTTCTCGGCCGCCGGGATGCGGGTGTCACCACCCATGCCGAGTCCGGTGCCGGTGATGCCACCCGAGGCCATGGCGAACAGGCCCTGGATGATCTGGAAGCCGGTGCCGCTCGGGTCCTTCCACGGATCGAGCCAGATGTCGACGCGAGTGCGCACGTGTCCGAACGAACGCCAGGCGAACAACGCGCCGGCGGCGAACAGTCCGCCACCGATGACGAGGAACGACGCGCGCTGGGTGGCGACCCACAACATGACGACGAACAGCGCGAAGAACAGCAGAGAGGATCCGAGGTCCTTCTGGTAGAACATCACGACCAACGTGACGGCCCACGCCACCAACACCGGTCCGAGATACTTGGGGTGCGGTAGCCGCAGCGGACCGAGTCGCCATTGGCTGGTGGCGATGAGTTCGCGCTGATCGGCGAGGTAGGCGGCGAAGAAGATGGCAAGTGCCACCTTGGCCACCTCGCCGGGCTGGAAGTTGATCGGGCCGAGTTGCACCCAGATGCGGCTGCCGCTGCCGGCGTCGTAGCCGATCCCGGGTACCAGCGGCAGCAGCAGCAGGCCGAGACCGACCGCGGCGAACGTGTAGCGGTACCGCTCGAGATCGCGGGGTCGCTTGACGAACCACAACGTGCCGACGAAGGCGGCGATGGCCACCGCGGTCCACGTGGCCTGGGCCGCGGCCAGTCGCTCGTTGAGTCCGGCGATCACCACGTAGCCGAATCCGTTGAGAAGAGCGATGGTTGGCAACAGGACGGGGTCGGCGTCGGGGGCCAACTTGCGCACCGCCAGATGTGCGGTCATCAGCAGCACCAGCACGATGAGCAGGAAGGGAATGACGTTGGCCGGGATCTGCGACTGCGATCCGAGGCTGGCCAGCACGTAGGCCACCGAGATGAGTACGACGACCATCACCATGAGGCCGAGTTCGGTGGTGCGACGGCCGGTCACGGCGTCACCGCACGACGGTCGTGGTCGACGTCGAGGTGGTCGAGGCGGTGGACGTGGTCGACGTCGTGGTCGTTCCCTGTGAACGGCGCTGTTCGATCAATCGCTCGACGAAGGTCCGGGCCGACGACAACGAGGGCTGCTCGACGCCGTTCTGCACATCGAGCAACCGCGCAGCGGGCACCTCACCCACGGTGAGTTCGGTTTCCTCGGCCACCGTCGGTTGGATCCACAGAACCCCGCCCGGCTTGCCGTGGAAGATGGCCACCTGCTCGCCGTCGACGCCGACGAACCACGTCTTCGTGCCCGTCCACCAGATGAACCCGAGGGCGAACAGCACCACCAGTGCCACCGCACCGATGAAGGCCGCGACTCGCCACGTCAGCTTCGAGGTCGTGGTGCTGGTGCTGGTGCGCCCGAGTCGACGCGACTTCGGTCGGGCACCGCCGACTGCCGGTGCCACCGGATCACCACCGGTGTGCGACGAACGGATGCGCACGGCTGGATCGACGGTGAGATCGCGACCATCGTCGTCGACCACGTCGACGACGACACAGGTGATGTTGTCGCGACCGCCGGCCTCATTGGCCAGACGGACCAGTTCCCGACAGGCCTCGGTCGGGTCGGCCAGTCGGCGCAGGGCGGCGGCGATGCGGTTGTCGTCGACCTCGTTGAACAGCCCGTCACTGCACACCAGGTAGCGATCGCCGACGACGGGGAGGATCTCCCACGAATCGACCAGCACCGTGCCGTCGATACCGAGGGCCCGGGTGAGGATGTTGCGCTGCGGATGCACCGCCGCTTCGGCCTCGGTGAGACGACCCTGGCGGACCATGGTGGCCACGAGGCTGTGGTCCTCGGTGATCTGGGTCAGCCCACCGTCGGACATCAGATAGAGACGTGAGTCGCCGACATTCACGACGCCGATGGCGTCGCGCCCCCCGGCGTCGACGAGGGCCATCGCCACCAACGTGGTGCCCATTCCGGCCAGTTCCGGGTCGCCGAGCGATCGCTCCACCACATCGGCATTGGCGTGTTCGACGGCAGCCACCATCACATCGGTGCCAGCCGAGCCGAACCACGACTGGAGCGACTCGAGGGCGAGATGGCTGGCCACCTCACCGGCCTGGTGTCCACCCATGCCGTCGGCCACGGCAAACAGTCCGTCGACGGCGAGGTAGGCATCCTCGTTGCCCTTGCGCACCCGACCGGTGTCGGTGAGCGCTCCCCACGCGAACCGGGTCATCGCACTTCCATGACGGTGTTGCCGATCTGCACCACGTCACCGGGTTTCATGACCATGGCGCCGGCCACCTTGTGACGGTTGAGCCAGGTGCCGTTGGTGGAGCCGAGGTCCTCGATCTGCCACTGGTTGTCACGGGCGAACACGCGGGCGTGGATCTGCGACGCGTAGGTGTCGTCGAGAGTGATCTGGCATCCGGCGGCCCGACCGATCGACATCTCACCGATCAACGGGAACGACCGCCCGGCGACCTCGACTGGTTCGACCACGACGAGTTCACGGGTACGCGGACCGGAACGATCGTCGGAGCGGCGTCGACGGAACGACGCGGGCATCGACCCCGGGGCGCCGGCGGGCACCGGTTGGGGCGGCCGCACCTCCGTCCATACGGCGCGCACGACGCGGAAGAAGAACAGATAGAGCAGCGCGAGCAGGCACAACTTGAGGACCAGCAACAGCTGATCGGAGACCACGGTCAGGACGCCTGGAACGTGAGGCGGATGCTCCCGAAGCCGAGTTCGTCGCCGTCGCGCAGGTCGCGCTCGGTGACGGGCACGCCGTTGACGCTGGAGCCGTTGGTGGAGCCGAGGTCGACGAGCACGTAGCCGTCGGCCCGGGGGCGGATCTCGGCGTGGTTCCGGCTCACGTTGGGATCGGCGAGGGTGATGTCGCAGTCGGGCATACGACCGATGGTGACGATGCGCTCGCGCAACAGGAACCGCTCGCCGTTGGGCAGGACCAGCGAGCCGGGTCCGAGGCCGCCGGCGCCCTCCCGGAACCTCGATTCGATGGTGAACGTGCCGGTGCGTTGGGCGTCATCGACCACCAGTTCGACCTCCACCGGGCCCAGGAAGGCGTAGCCCTCGTCCCGAGCGTGCTCCCGGGCGGCATCGCTCAGTTCCCGGGCCAGGGAGTCGGCGATGTCGACGAACTGGTCGTGGTCGTCATTGGAGATGGCCACGGTGAACTGGTTGGGGGCCACGGTGCGACCCCGCACGTCGACCGTGCGGTGGTCGTCCATCTCCCTGGTGAGCTTGCGGCCGATCTCGATGGGCCGGACCCCGTTCTTGAACACCCGGGAGAACACGCCCTCGACTGCGTGCTCGAGACGCCGTTCGAAGCCCTTGAGACCCACGAGGGCAAGGTTACCGATGGGCCCTTCCCCGACGGTGCCGCCGGCAGGGGTGGCCGGGTCGGGGTGGGTCGATTCGTGGCCCCGATCGGCCCCCGGTAAGGTTCGAAGTCCACTCGCGCGAGTGGCGGAATTGGCAGACGCGCAGGATTCAGGTTCCTGTGCCCGAAAGGGTGTGGGGGTTCAAGTCCCCC
>Ga0172372_10000561_pt1 | contig 57038 bp, 46 predicted proteins | sample LakKiv5m_2_FD_114544 | JGI IMG/M metagenome (GOLD analysis project Ga0172372, IMG submission 114544) | Freshwater microbial communities from Kabuno Bay, South-Kivu, Congo - kab_092012_9.5m | ecosystem: Environmental > Aquatic > Freshwater > Lake | place: Democratic Republic of the Congo...
AATGGCAACCTGTGCTTTGAAGGCTGAACTGAATTTTCTTTTCATTCCTTTCATTTTTTCTTGTGGCTAATTTAAGCCTTTTTTCAACTATACTGGTGGATACATTTTCGGGGAGTAGTATATGGTTCTAAGTTCAGGAAAAACATATTATTTACCTTTTAATATGGAACGAAAGTCAATTTTAATGTTTTTCAACATAAAACAATTGAATAGTAAATAACATTATTAAGAATTCCTCATGAATAAAGGATTTTAATTGTTGCCAAAAAGTTTATCCAGCAATCTGTACCGATGTTCCGTAGCCAAAGATTCCGTTCTGGAATGTACATCCAATATCATTATTTTTCCTAATTCTTCAGCTCCAATATATTGCTCCCATCTAGGAAGTTCATTACCATTTGGATTTCCAGTTTTTATAAAATTAGCAAAATAGGAAAACATGGTTTTAGACACTTTAAAATCCTCTTCCTGCCAGTTAATTTGTTTGATTAAGTTCAGGTTACCCATACAATATTCGATTTCACAGGCATGTGGAGCGCCAGTTGGTCTGGGAGCATTAGCTGGACTTCCAATAGCAGGAGGTGGTATTTTATTAAATAAATATCTGAATACGGGTTGTTTACTACCTGAATTATGAACACTACCCCATTTCCAGGTACTATATGAGATGAAACGATCTGAGGCAAGTGCTGTTGAAGATTCCAAAACTTCTTTATTATCATTACCAGGATAATGTTTTAATACCTCTTCATAATTTTTAGGATATAATAATTTTATTTTATTCAAATAATTAGAAGGCTCCAATGGCTGTCCCTGCATAATTCCCTGACCTGGAATTTCCGCCGAATTCCAGCCAAGGAGTAAGGGAATCTGTGCCTGTTCATTTGCTTTCAATATTTCCAATGGTGATTTTGGATAAAAATAACCATCAATCACAGTTGAAAATGAATATTTCTTTGGTTCAATAAATAATTCAAAAATATCCCTTGTACTGAGTTCCCTAAGCGCATTTATGCCCAGATATCCCGCCGCGGTTACCACATCCAATCCCTTTTTCTCGGCTTCAGCCAAAGGAATTGGAAATAAAGTAGGAAATATACCAGCGCCACTCTCCCCTATGGCTCCTGCAATTAAGGGTACAGATAGCGGAGACGTCATTTGTGCACTTACTGAAATTGAACCGGCTGATTCACCGGCAATGGTTACTTTTTTCGAATCTCCTCCGAATGATTCAATATTTTTTTGCACCCATTGCAAAGCAAAATTTTGGTCCATTAATCCATAATTACCTGAACCTCCATAACTTGACTCCTTGCTAAGCTCAGGATGAGATAAGAATCCAAATATAGAAAGTCTGTAGTTCGCTGAAACTACCACAATCCCTTGCTTAGCCATTTCGGCTCCGTCATATCTTGGCTCAGAAGCATCGCCGGCAATAAAACCTCCACCATAAAAATAAACTAAAACAGGCAAGCCTTTGGTATCTCTGTCAGCTGGAGTCCAGACATTTAAATATAAACAATCTTCGCTCATTCCCGCAGAACGGGAGTACATATCTCCGAATACAACAGCCTGAACAGGTCTGGGTCCAAACTGTTTTGTCATTTTTACTTCAGACCAGGCGAATGGAGGTTGGGGTGCTCTCCATCTCAACTGTCCCACAGGTGCCTGAGCAAATGGAATACCCAGATAAGATTGAATGCCCGTTCTGTTATCATAATTTCCTTCTATTATTCCAGTTTCAATTTTTACCTGAACCGGAAAATTGGGGTCACTTTGTGCATGCATTGAAAATACAATATGGTTGTAAACTAGTATAAGAAAAAAGAGCTTCCTCATCCTGAAATGATTTTATTAACGGTATTCTTTTAATAACATGAAATATAAGTTCAATTTTTCATAAATTAGTAAAAATATTTAGTTAAAATGACAATATTCAAGCTGACTCCAGAAAAAACAGGAATTTTCACCTTACCTGTTTTATTATACTTTTTAATTTTTTCCTGTAGTCAAAATCATCTGAAACCAGAAGTTAGTTTCAAATGGAAATTAGAAAAAAACTTTAAAAAAGATGGAACTGATCGCCATTTAGTTACTATTACGCTTGAAAATCGGGGTTTATCTTCATTAACCGACAAAAATTGGTCTTTATACTGGAACCAGGCCCCCAGAGTTATTTTATCTGAGGATAAATCTACCCGAATTAAAACAAGATGGATTAATGGTGATTTTTATGAAATGAAACCTTTAAAAGGGTTTCAATTAGAGAAAGGAAAAAGTTTAAACATTTCTATTGAGTTAGATGGATATGCTATTAAAGAGTCAGATGCCCCAATGGGTATATATCTGATTGACGAAAAGGCAAAAGCCCACCTTTTAAAATCTGTCGTCATTGAACCGTTATTAGCCGAAAATCAGATCAAAAGAGGACCATCAGATAAAGAACCAACACCTTCAACTGCCTTTTTATATGCCGAAGGGGAAAAGATGGAACCAATTACAAATGAAGAAAAATTACCCTTTATACCAACTCCTTTTAAAATACAGCAACTAAAAGGAAGTTTTACCACAGCAAAAAATCTTACTATTTACTATTCCCCCATTTTTGAAAGGGAGTATAATTACCTTAAAAAATACTGGCCCGGTCAGTTAACTCCGGTTAAAAGTATTAAAGATGCTAAGGTTTTACTTCAGGAGGATGAAACAATTAAAGGAGAAGAGGAATATAAACTGGAGGTGACGAATGGAAAAATTAATATTTCAGCATCAAAAAAAGCAGGCTTGTTTTATGGTATTACCACTATTTTGGCCATTCTTGATGAAGAAAACAGTAATATTAGGGAATTTAAAATAGAAGATAAACCAGCCTATCCTTACAGAGGCATTCACGTTGATGTAGCCAGAAATTTCCAGACCAAGGAGACTATTTTCAGGTTGCTGGACCAAATGGCGAATTATAAACTAAATAAATTACTTTTATATCTGACCGAAGACGAAGGCTGGAGAATTGAAATTAAAGCATTTCCTGAACTAACCAAAGTGGGGGCGAGAAGAGGTCACACCCTAAATGATAACTTGTACTTACAACCTGCGTATGGTTCTGGTCCATTTCCGGATGACAGCAAATCACATGGAAATGGTTTTTATACCCAGGCAGATTTTAAAGAGATATTGCTTTATGCAGCCGAAAGACATATTGAAATTATACCTGAAGTTAATTTTCCGGGTCATGCCAGGGCTGCCATCAAAGCCATGGAAAACAGATACGAAAAGTTTCGGAAAATGGGAAATATGAAAGAAGCAGAGAAATACAGATTAATTGATCCTGAAGATGCTTCTGTTTACAGGTCTGCTCAATTTTATACTGACAATATTGTTTGTGCCTGCCGTCCTTCAGTAATAGCTTTTTATGAAGTGGTACTGGATGAATTTGTAAATATGTATAAGGAGACTGGAATACCTTTGCATACATTTCATTCAGGAGGTGACGAAGTACCGGCAGATGCCTGGAAAGGTTCACCGATTTGTAAAAAATATATGTCCGAAAATCCCGCTAATGGAAATACGAGAAATCTGCAAGCCGATTTATTCTCAAGATTATTACCTCTTTTTGAGAAACGAAATATAAAGGTAGGGGGTTGGGAAGAGATTGTCATGTTCTACAATAAAGAAAATAAACATGCTATTAATGCCTCTTTTACAAAAAACAAGGTTATCCCTTATATATGGAATAACTTATGGGGTCAGCAGGATCTAGGCTATAAGGTTGCCAATACCGGATACAATATTGTCCTTTGTCCTGTTACCAACACCTATTTCGATCTGGCATACTCAAATGACCCCAGAGAACCAGGGTTGTATTGGGCTGGTTTTGTAAATGAAAAAGATGCCTTTGCTATGTTACCTGAAAATCTTTTCTACTCCACCAGACATGATGACATGGGTAATTCATTTGATATGGAAAATGATTTTAAAAATATGGTTCGGTTAAATGAGATAGGGAAATCAAACATCCTGGGTGTTCAGGGTCAACTTTGGGGTGAAACCATAAAAGGTGCAAAGATGCTGGAGTTTTATTACATGCCAAAGCTGCTTGGGCTGGCTTACCGTGCCTGGACTGGTATGCCAGTATGGTCATCTGAAAAGGATCTAAAAGAGAGGGATAAATATTTATCCGCTGACTATAACAAGTTTATTCACCACGTGGTAGAAAAAGAGTTTAAAAGGATGGATAAGGCGAAAAATCCAATTCATTACAGAATACCCGCTCCCGGCATTTTACAAAGAGGAGATTCTATTTTTATGAATAGTATATATCCCGGTATGGAAATCAGATATACAATAGATGGTTCTGAGCCTAATGAAAAGGCTTTATTATATACAGCTCCAATAAAAACAAAAACCAGAAAAATCAGAGCTAAAATTTTTAACTCAACCGGGAGAAGTGGGTTTGAAAGTGAATATTTTCTTAAAACTAAAAACTATGATGAATACTGACAAACAAAGATATCTTGCAGTCGATGTAATGCGGGGACTTACCTTAATAGCCATGATAATTGTAAATGACCCTGGTTCCTGGGACCATGTTTTTCCACCATTGCTTCATGCAGAATGGAATGGCTTAACTCCTACAGATTATGTATATCCCTTTTTTTTATTCATCGTTGGTGTTTCGATTGCCCTGGCTTATCAGCCTAAATTGGAGAAAGAAATTCCTAGAAATCGTTTAGTATCTAAAATTTTTATCAGATCATTTAAAATATTTGCTCTTGGCATTTTCTTATGGCTATTTCCTTCTTTTGATTTTACCGATATAAGATGGGCGGGGGTTTTACAGCGTATAGCGCTCGTATTTCTTCCATGTGCCCTGCTATTTTTATACACAGATAAAAAATTTCAGCAGCGTCTGGCTGCTCTAATTCTTGTATTTTACTGGATATTAATGGCATATATACCCATACCCGGGATTGGAGTCCCCGATTTAAGTGTACCAGAAAAAAACTGGGCTCATTATCTGGATAGTTTCTTGCTTCCAGGAAGAATGTGGCAAAAAACCTGGGATCCGGAAGGTATTTTGAGTACCCTGCCAGCTATCGTAACTGGCATTTTGGGTCTGTTAGCAGGTCATATCATCCTGCATCAGCGTGAAATCAAGCAAAAACTGTTATCCTTGTTTTTTATGGGTTTTATACTCATTGCCATTGGTGATTTATGGCAGTGGTTTTTTCCAGTCAATAAAAATATTTGGAGTAGTTCCTATACTTGTTTAATGGGAGGATTTGCAACCCTTACCCTGGCCGCTTTAATTTATCTGATTGATCTGAAAGGGAAAGATAAATGGATTTATCCAGCCACCGTTTTTGGAACAAATGCAATAACAGCTTATGTTCTTTCTGGCATTTTAACTGTTATTTTCTATAATGATGCCTGGATTGCCAATGGCTTAAACGGTCAGTTTATGGCTTTGGGAACTACCATTGGATTACCTTTTCAACTTTCTTCCTTTTTATATGCTTTATTCTACGTAATGATTATTTTTATTCCTCTTTATTTTCTTCATAAAAACAGCATTTTCATTAAGTTATAAAACGATATATGTTTGAATATCAGCAAAAAGTATTAAATCAGCTTAACCTTATTGTTTCCGGACAAGAAAATTTAATAATGCAGGCTGCCAGTCAACTGGCAGCCTGCATTATGCACAATCATATCATTCATACCTTTGGTACAGGTCATTCTCACATGATTGGTTTAGAATTATTTGTGAGGGCAGGTGGGTTGGCCAATGTAAATGCAATGCTCGATTCTATGGTCCTAACATCAGAGGGTTCAAGAAGAAGTGCTGAAATTGAAAGAATTCCGGGTCTGGCCAAAATAATTTTTGATCAGCATTCTCTCACAACAGAAGATATTATTATCATTATTTCAAATTCAGGCAGAAATGCTATGCCCGTTGAGATGGCTCTGATTGCTAAGGAAAAAGGCATTAAAAGCATTGCCATTACCTCTTTGGAACAATCAAAAAAATATCCGTCCAGACATCATTCAGGTAAAAAATTATATGAAATAGCTGATTTGGTACTCGATAACCGGGTACCTTCCGGTGATGGTTTATTGACTATTGGCGGTAATCTTACAGGTGCAGCATCAACAATTTCAGGCGTATTCCTGATTAATCTTATTGCCACTGAGGCAATGAAAATAGCCAGTTTCCAAGGAACCAAACTCCCAATTTATCATAGCCAGAATATTGATGGCTTCTCAAATGAAGAATTATATGCTTCTTATGCAGGAAAAATAAAACATTTGTAACATCAATATTTGATCAGCTTTTTATTTCGAATAGAAAATTGAAATAAAATTTGAGCTGTTATTGAAAAAATGAATGCGGAAAGAATGATGAGATAGGCTGTTGGCTTTTCAATATGTAATGAATATCTGAGTAAAATAGTGGTTATTACAAAACAGGCATTCCTGAACAGCAGCTCGAAGGAAGCCTTGTAAAGCAAGGAAAAAATCAATAAGAATACATCAGCAAAAATCATTATATTAAAAAAAGAGCCATAAAAGAAACTGTCCGGATGAGGTGTCTCTTTACCGGTCTGGAAAAATTGATAGATATCTCCGGTCCATTGGTAAATACTTAAAATACTCATCAATAATAAAAGTACCATCATACTAAAAGATACTATTTTTTTAACCTGTATAAATCGTTCTTTTTCAATTGATGAATCAGAAGTAGCATTATTGTGGTACAAAAAATAGTATAGAATAGTTAATCCAAACATAATTAATGCAGCTCCCAGATCAAGTCCAATTTTTAAAAAAATTGGATTATCATATTTAATTTGTGCAAAAGGATCAATTTCTGCAATATCATGAAAAAAACTTCTTAAAGTTATGAGCGAGATAATTTCAAATTGCTTACCTACAAAGGCAGATGTGGAATTTGGAATGATGATAACCAATAAAAAAACTTCATAAAATAGAAGAATACTAAAAGGCGTATAAATTGCCGCCAGATAACTTGCTTTCTTTTCTGAATTCAAATAACCAAAATAATCTATATTGTTAATTGAAAAAATAAAGAAAAGGTGTATGATAAAACCAATAATTGCGAGGTAAAGGGTAATTTTCTCTACCCTCCTTTCCGGGTCCAAAGTAAAAATCCGATCATAAAATTGGGCTAACTGAGAAATAATCATAGGCTTGTATTATGATAATCCTTCATACATATTAAGTTTTTCACCCTTTAATGTCATAAGACTCCTCATAGAACTAATCAGCAGGCAAGAATGAACAGGATAAATATATAAAATATCCCCCACTTTATATTTTATAAGCTCGCTTTCTTCCATTTTAATTTTTCCATGTTCCTGAGAAATGGAGGAAACATAAGCATTTTCAATAGGTGGTCCCCAGCCTTTTGTTGTTTTCGCTGCAATTAGTCCAAAAATATTCCCTTTATCTCTCCAATTCAGGAAATCTCTGGATAAATGAATAGCTCCCCCATAAACAATAATTTCACCTCTGTCTTTATGAATGGAAACGACCGGGCAGGCTAAAACGACGGCAATTTGATTAAATCCACAAGAGCCAATATGAACCTGGGTCACATCATAACAAACAAAGTTGCCCGGTCTTAACTCATCGATATGCTCAAAATCATCAGAAATTGAAGCGCTGGGGGTATCACCGTAACTTAAAATGAGGTCAGGATAATGGGGTAAATATCTCTTTTTAACTTCAATAAATCGCTTTTTGTTTGCCTGATGTACATGATCTACCTCATGCTTTCCCGAACAACGGTAGGTATCACCGCTGTGGGTTAAAAATCCTGTGAAATTTAAATTGCCCGAATTTTTAATCTTCTCCAGCAGCTTATCTATTAAATTGAAATGATCAAAGCGAATACCTGTTCTATGATACCCTGCATCTATTTTTATAAAAAGATGTATTGGAAACAAAAGCTTATCGGCTAAAAATTCCAGCGTATCCATTGATTCTACCAGAAGGCTCAATCGAATACGACCTGCCAGATCATTTATCAAATCAATTTCAAGAATATTGGCAGGGAATGCCACCAGAATATCATCCCATTGGGCTGAAAAATAATGAGCCATGGAAAGGGAAGAGACTGCAATTTTAGAAACACCCAATTCCTTAAACCAATAACCAACGTCCTGCGATTGATGCGTTTTGAAATGAGGCCTGAACGATAATTGCATATCCATACAGCGGGTCTGCATTTTTCTGATATTTTCCTTACATTTAAATTCATCTAACAGTACGGTGGGTCTTATAATATTCATAGGTAAATTTTAAAGCTGCCATTCATTATTGGTTAGCAAAATACTTTATTATATTTACTTAAACGAAAACACCTATGAAAAACTTTCTTACTTTCCTTTTTTATTTAGTACCCTTATGTTATGGTACCTTAAGGAGTCAGGTTATGCCTTTACCTGAACATCCCAGACCTGATTTTGAGAGAATGGAATGGTCAAATTTAAATGGTGCATGGAAATTTGGTTTTGATTCTCTTGATATTGGTGTAAAAGAAAAATGGTTCTCAGACAACAAAAATTTACCATTGTCCATTTTAGTTCCTTTTCCATGGGGTTCACCCTTATCGGGAGTCCCGGATAAAGGGGATATTGGCTGGTATCAAAAAACAATTACCGTCAATCCGGAATGGAAAGGAAAAAGAATCTTTATAACGGTAGGTGCCTCAGACTGGGAGACAAGCGTCTGGCTGGATGACCATTTGCTGGGAAGTCACCAGGGAGGTTATACCCCATTTAGTTTTGAATTGACAAATTATATTACATCGGGAAAAGCTCATCGCATTACTATCAGAGTTGACGATAAAAGAAGGTTATTTACCTTATATGGCAAACAGGGCTATGGAAACGCACGTGGTATTTGGCAAACAGTCTATCTCGAAGCCAGGGGGGAAGATTTTATCCAGGAATTTAAATTTCATCCCGATATTGATCTGAAAAAAGTTAAAGCAGAAGTAATCCTGTCTAATTCCTCTTCTAAAGAACGAATAGTACAAGTTACCATTCAAACACCTGACGGTCAAATTAATGAAAAATTACTGGTTAAACCAGGCCTTAACATGGGCATGGTTGATATCCAGCTTCCCAATCCCAGATTATGGGATCTGGAAGATCCATATCTCTATTCAGTAAAATTAAGTCATGAGAAGGATGAGGTAAATACTTATTTCGGTATGAGAAAAATTAGTGTAACCAACCTGCCAGGAACAAATTATCCATACATTTCCCTGAACAATAAACCAGTTTATCTGCAACTTACGTTAGACCAGTCCTACCATCCTGATGGTTATTATACCTTTCCATCAGATGAATTCATGAGAAATGAAATTCAAATGACAAAAGATTTAGGTTTAAATGGAATAAGGACACATATTAAGATTGACATACCAAGGAAATTATACTGGGCAGATAAATTAGGATTATTTGTTATGTCTGATTTACCAAATTCCTGGGGTGAACCCGATGCTGCCATGCAACAAGAAGCAGAGCGGACATTAAGGCAAATGATTGAACGAGATTTTAATCATCCTGCTATTTTTAGTTGGATTGTCTTTAACGAATCCTGGGGTTTACAGACAAAAATGCCCCAAAAAGAAACAAATAAAACCAAAAATGTTTATTTACCATCAACGCAACACTGGGTAGCATCCATGTATTATCTGGCTAAATCACTTGACCCTACCAGATTGGTTGAAGATAATTCCATTTGTTGCGGTGGAGGGCACACTGAGACTGATATAAATTCCTGGCATGAATATATGGCTGGCTGGGAATGGGAAGAAAAACTGGCATCCATAGATAAAGAAACATATCCGGGAAGCGGACATCATTTTGAAAAAGGTTTTACCCAAGGTTCTCAACCAAATATTAATTCTGAGTGCGGAAATGTTTGGGGATATGACGGGAGTACAGGTGATGTGGACTGGAGTTGGGACTATCACAGGATGATAAACACTTTCAGGAAATACCCAAAAGTAGCAGGTTGGCTATATACGGAACATCATGATGTTATTAATGAATGGAATGGTTACTGGAGATTTGACCGCAGTCCAAAATTCAGTGGATTATCCGATCTGTCAGAAGGAATGACAGATAAGGATTTCCATGCTCAAATTTATCTTTCAAGTGGAAACGAAATTAGTAAATCAGCACAACCAGGGGAGGTTTTACAAATACCTCTTTATATTTCTGATATAGGCGGAAAAAGGATGAAAGATGATTATCTAATTTTGGAAACTATCATTTATGGCATGGATAATGCCGGAGTTGAAATTATATTAGAAAAACGGTCCAGAAAAATTGCATTTCACCCATATATGCATGAAAAGCTGGAACCTGAGATTGTCAAAGTTATGCCTTACGGCGGCATAATGCGAATAAGCTGGAAACTTACAGATGTAGAAGGAAAAGAACATCATCATAATTTCTTTAGCATTGTAATTCATTCTGACATTAATCCTGAAAAATTAATCATTCATAGTGTAAAACCCATTGCATACAGCAATGCAGGCTGGACTATTAAAAAATGGCATGTCATGGACAGCCTGAAGGTAAACGGAACAGGTATGGGATTTTTTGAATACAAAATTCCAGTCAATAATTTAAAACTTACCAGAATCAGAAAAGCTGCATTCGTGGTTGAACTTTCATCCAGGCCTTTGCTGGATAAAGATAAAGACAAAGTTGTCATGGGTGATCAGAATTATATGCTCGGAGCAAGAGTTTCCCCCCACCTTAATCCTAATGCTTATCCTATGACAGATATAGTAAAAAATCCAAGTGATATTGAAATTCAAATGGAAGGGACGAAAATTTTTGCAAAAAAACTGGCTGATGATCCTGCAGATCACAGAGGAATATTGTCCTGGCACAACCAGTTAATGGATAAAAAATTAAGAGAAGCGGGCACCTACGGAGAAAAAATCGAAGTGCCTGTTCCAATGAATATATTGAAAAAGGCACTTCAAAAAGGGTTTTTAACGATTAAAATTACAGCAAATAATGGGGTTGCTGTTTATGGGAATCAGTTTGGCCGATATCCCGTCAATCCATCAATATGTACCTGGTATCATTGATTATAATGCTAACTGAGCCTCGAAGTGGTTGGCTAATTTTAAAAAGCCATCTTCTTCGAGGACAAATTTGTTAATTTTTGAGTTTGCCAGCTGAATAGTTGTTTCAACATCCTGATAATCATCAGATAAAAGGGAAGCAATTTCTTCTGCTGACATTCCATTGCTTAAACCTAAGTGCATCATATATTCGGTAACAAGCCCCTTATCCTTAATGTCACCTAAATCTGCAATTAATCTGCCTAAAGCATAAAAACCACCTTGTGGAAAGGTAAGAATGTTTTTTTCTTCTTCATTAATCATCAAGATATTATACTTTGATTCTATATTCTCAGGAGTAATAAATTCCTGGAATGGATCTGTTTCTTCATTATTAGACAGAATGACCTTTCCTCTGAGAGAGGATGCATAAATACTCAGCCACCTTATGTCACGTCGAAATTCATGGATACCATCTTCAATATGAGAGAGATCCAGTTTTTTTTCTCTGATTTCTTCATCTATATCCAGGCATAAATGGTTAAAAAAACCAAGAATATACTTTCTCTCTTTTTTAGAAGAGGGAAATGAAATTTCTTTTAAAGCTGATTTCAAATAATCAAATCCAAAATCATCAAACTGAATGACATTTTTTCCTCTGGTAATCCAGCCAAGTTGCAACAAACATTCCTCCAGGGTACCTAAAGCAAAACCATATTGAATCAGAATTTGATTTTTTACTGCATCAGGAAATTGCCATTTGTGATTTCCATTTAAGATAGATGCGGCAAAATCAAATTGTCCAATCATATCTTCTACTGTCTTTGTAATAGAAAGAATGACTGAAATGGCTCTCAAATTTTTCTTTTTACTTCTATCCAGCAATCTGACTAAGGCCTGAATTTTAAATAAAGGAGTCCTGCAATCATAATTATGAACATAAAAACCAAATGGTTTGGAAGGATTATCTTTATAAGCTAATATTGCCGCATCTAAATTATTTGATAACAGATTCATAAAAAATTGAATCCTCTTTTTTCCTGTCAATTCTCCCATAATATCGTTTTAAACCGTAAATTAGATAAATTTACCGGAATCAACAACCTTTACCAATGAACATTAAAAGATTTAATATAGGATTTTTCCTTTTTACGTTGTCCTGTACGACCTTATGGTGTGGACATAGTCCGAAGCAATCCAGACCTAATATTGTATTTATCATGTCTGATGATCATGCTTATCAGGCTATAAGTGCATACAGTGACAAATTAATACATACACCTAATATAGACAGGATTGCAAAAAATGGAATAAAATTCACTCAGGCTTGTGTCACAAATTCTATTTGTGCTCCTTCCCGAGCAACTATTTTAACAGGAAAGCATTCCCATCTGAACAGTAAAACAGATAATTATTTTCCTTTTGACACGACAATTTTGACATTTCCTCAACTTTTCCAGGCTTCCGGATATCAAACTGCTATGTTTGGTAAGTTACATTTCGGAAATAATCCTAAAGGATTTGATCAGTTTAAGATTTTACCAGGTCAGGGTGTTTATTATAATCCTACTTTCATAACAAAGCAGCAGGGAAATATTCAGGTAAAAGGTTATGTAACAGATATTATTACCGATATGACCTTAGAATGGTTGGAAAAAGAACGAAATCCAGAAAAACCATTTCTATTAATGTATTTGCACAAAGCACCCCACAGGGAATGGTTACCGGCTGAAAGACATTTGAAAGCTTATACAGAAAAGGTTTATCCGGAACCTGCAACGCTTTTTGATAATTATGAAGGCAGAACAACAGCTGCCAAAACCGCTGAAATGAATCTGTTGAACCATATGAATTGGGCTGGAGATTCTAAAATTTATCCCGAAACTATGGATAGACTTGGTATTAAACCAGCAAATGATGGTGATATTGTCGGATTTACAAAAGAATACAATCGAATGGATGCCTTACAAAAGGCAAATTGGGATGGAGTCTATCAGCTTATAAATAACAATTTTGAGCGTAAGTTTAAGGCAGGTATGAATGAAAAGGAATTAATGAAATGGAGATTTCAACGATATATGCAGGACTATTTAGGTACCATTGCTGCAGTTGATGAAAATGTGGGACGCGTATTAGATTATCTGGAAGCTAATAAACTGACTGAAAACACCATCATCGTTTACACTTCTGATCAGGGTTTTTACCTGGGAGAACATGGTTGGTATGATAAAAGATTTGTATATGACGAGTCTTTTAAAACACCCTTATTAATTCAGTGGAAAGGACATATTAAACCGGGGACCGTCAGTGATGCAATGGTTCAAAATCTCGATTATGCTCAGACTTTTCTGGATGCCGCCGGCATTAAGGCGCCTGATGATATGCAGGGTGAGAGTATGATTCCTTTACTGGAAGGGAAAATAAATGGATGGAAGAGAGAAGCTGTCTATTATCATTATTATGAATATCCTGCCGTTCACATGGTGAAAAGACACTATGCCATCGTTACCAAAGCATATAAATTGATTCATTTTTACCATGATGTCAATGAGTGGGAACTTATTGACCGCAAGAACGATCCACTTGAACTAAAAAACGTATATAATGACCCCAAATATGCTGAAATTGTTATTAAATTGAAAAAAGAGTTGGTAGAAATCCGGAAAAAATATGGTGATTCAGAAGAATTAAGTCAACGTATTCAGGACAGATATATGCAAGCAATTGAAAAATAAGTTTTTACAAAATTGTCCGGCAATCTCTTCATGAAAAGTGCCCCTTGTTAACCTAAGTCTTTTAACCCTGTTTTTAATTACCGAGGTCCTTATTATTTTGCTGGATTTACATTTTACCATAAACTAATTCCTATTTTAGCATTGCCCGGTAACCTAATTCCCTATATTTCCGACGCGTCTGAAATATAGGGAATTTAGGAATAGAAGTATGATAGATTGTTAAAACCAAGTGTCAAATATGCAAAGAAGACCTTATATTTTAGCTGAAACTAACTGGAAAGAAATTAAAGCCCAGCCTTTTCAGCTGGCTATCCTTCCCTGGGGTGCAACAGAAGCTCATAACTACCATTTGCCTTATGGTACTGATAATTTTGAAGCAACGTATATCGCTGAAAAATCAGCTGGAATTGCATGGGATAAAGGAGCATTTCCCATTGTTTTACCTACCATTCCTTTTGGCGTCAATACCGGACAATCGGATATTTTATTGGATATGAATCTTAATCCATCTACGCAATTAGCTATTTTACGGGACGTTATTACCGTTTTAGACAGACAGGGAATTCAAAAATTATTGATATTAAACAGTCATGGTGGGAATGATTTTAAAACGCTATTAAGAGAACTTGGTCTTTTATTTCCCAATATGCTTTTAGTAACCTGCAACTGGTTCCAGGCACTGGATAAATCCAGCTATTTTGAAAATCCAGGGGATCATGCAGATGAAATGGAAACCAGTATTATTCAATATTTATATCCTCATCTTGTTTTACCTTTAGCTGAAGCAGGAAATGGAGCCAGCAAAAAACCAGCCATAGCCGCTTTTAAAGAAGGTTGGGCTTGGGCGGAAAGAAAATGGAGTCAGGTTACGGCAGATACTGGTATCGGAGACCCTCGTAAATCTACGCCTGAAAAGGGTTCAATTTACCTGAATGATATTACACTAGTGGTTGCGAACCTAATTTATGAACTCTCTACGATTGACAAATCAAGGTTTTATGAATAATAGCGTTAACTTGGCAAGCAGAAATAGTAAATATGTCTCCACTTGAACTGAGTCAGGAATTTAATAATATCCTGGATTTACTGGAAAAGGATCGGCGAAATCTTTTCATTACAGGCAGAGCGGGAACAGGTAAGTCCACCTTACTTCAATTATTCAGAAAAACGACTGATAAAAAACATGTTGTATTAGCTCCAACAGGAGTAGCCGCCCTGAATGTAAAAGGGCAGACTATCCATTCCTTCTTTAATTTTCCACCCAGACTATTTGATCCGGGTCAAATAAAAACAGGTAAAAACAAAAAACTGATTAAAGAAGTGGAAGTTATCATTATTGATGAGATTTCCATGGTAAGGGCCGATTTAATGGACGCTATTGATTTTGTTTTAAGAAAAATAAGAAACAATAATAAACCTTTTGGTGGGGTACAAATGGTTGTATTTGGAGATTTATTTCAGCTCCCCCCTGTAGTTAATCAGGAAACTAACGAATGGTTGAAATTTAGATCATATCCCTCGGCTTATTTTTTTTCAGCGCATACTTTTTCAACCTGTCCTGATTTTTTTGAAATGTATGAGTTACATAAAATATACAGGCAGGATAATAAATTGTTTATCAAATTATTAGAATCTGTTCGATTAAGTAAAGTCGAATTTGATGAACTTGAATTATTAAACGAACGACATAATCCTACATTCAATACAAACGATCATTATATAACGCTTTGTGCCAGAAACCATACAGCAGATAAAATCAATCAAACCAGGCTGAATTTACTTGAATCCAGCTCAAAACCATATCTGGCAAAAGTTACAGGAAATTTTCAGCCATCTTTTTTCCCAACAGACCTTCTTTTAAATTTAAAGGCAGGAGCTCAGGTTATGATTCTTAGGAATGATCCGGAAGGTCAGTATGTAAATGGAAGCATAGGAATCATTCAAAAACTACTGGACAATGAAATTGAATTGATTTTGGATCAGGATGGAGTTCAATCGACGGTATTACTTGGACCATTGAGCTGGGAAGTACTTCAATATACATTAGATCCAAAGAATCCTAATAAAATTAGTACGGAAACAATAGGTACCTTTACCCAAATTCCGGTAAAACTAGCCTGGGGTGTCACTATTCATAAAGCGCAAGGAAAAACCTTTGATAAGATAATCATTGATTTAGCTGGTGGCGCCTTTGAACACGGTCAGACATACGTTGCATTAAGCAGATGCAGAACCTTAGATGGTATCATTTTAAGACACCCTTTAAAACCAACTGATTTTAAAACAGATCCAGTCATACTGGATTACTACCAGTTTTTCGCCTAATTATTTATAAAAATGTTGTTAAACAAAGCAGAAAAGTCTAGTTTTAAACCCTTTCCAGCTCATGCTAATGCAATTGTTGAAGCTTTACATGAAATTTTCCATGAGGGAATGAAAGCCGACAAAGCGGTCGAAAAGATATTAAAATCAGACAAAAGGAGAGGGTCAAAGGATCGGGCGTTTATTGCAGAACAAATCTATGAAATTGTCCGATGGTATAGGTTATTAACTCAGATATCTGGCATAGAACCAACTAAGGAAAAAGAATGGTTCAATTTAATTGGTGCATGCTGGATAATTCAAGGGCATGCCTTACCCAATTGGAAAGAATTTGAATATCTTTCCAAAGAAAAAGTGTTAAACAAGTATAAGCTATTTGTTCAACATCGTGCCATTTCACAAAGTATTCCAGACTGGCTTGATCAACTTGGGGAACAAGAACTTGGAAGCTTATGGGGCCCAGTATTAGAGACCTTAAATAAACCAGCTTCCCTGATTTTAAGAGTAAACACATTAAAAGCCAGTCATCATTATGTTCAATTAGCCTTGGAAAAAGAAGGTATAAATACTATAAAACTAAGTGAAGAGGGATTATGTGTTCCCGTTAAAAAAAATATATTTTTGACGAATGCCTTTAAGGAAGGCCTCATCGAAGTTCAGGATTTTGGAAGTCAGCAAATTGCAGCTTTCCTGGAAGTTGAACCTGGGATGAAGGTTATTGATGCCTGTGCAGGAGCAGGCGGAAAATCACTTCATCTGGCTGCCTTAATGAAAAATAAAGGACAACTTATTTCTCTGGATATTTTTGAAAAAAAATTAATAGAACTGCAACGCAGGGCAAGGAGAAACGGGGTTCATATTATTGAAGCAAGATGCATAGAATCCAATAAAACCATAAAACGACTAAAAGAAAAAGCGGATAGATTACTTTTAGATGTACCATGTTCAGGTCTTGGTGTATTGAGAAGAAATCCTGATGCAAAATGGAAATTGACTCCTCAGTTTTTGGAGGAAATTAAAATAACCCAACAAAATCTTTTAAGAAGTTATTCCTCAATGGTAAAACCAGGAGGAAAACTGGTATATGCAACCTGTTCCATTTTACCAAGTGAAAATGAAAAACAGATCAACTCCTTTTTACATACGGAGGAAGGTAAATGCTTTAGCCTAGAGAGCCAAAAAACATTGCTTCCCTCGGATTTTGGATATGATGGATTTTTTATGGCCCGATTAAAAAGAAACTTTTCTGAATAATTTTTTAAAAAAGAAGTAACTTAACCAAAGCAAAATTATTAAGTTATGAAAACTAAAAAAGGAAGCCATCCAAATAGCCAAAAGGCTATTCACCACACAGAAACAAAGAAAAAAAATGGGAACATTTTCCTGGTTATCCTTATAACCACGCTCCTTTTAATTTTACTTCTTTATTTTATTGCTCCCTGATTCTGCCGAAGCTGAAAAATACCAAACTTCCTTTCTCATGTATGGTGAAAATCCAACAATTGAATCTACTTTACTATCCTCTTTTTTTCTGGTAGAAAAGTAGATTTTTTTGTTGTAATCCAATCTTTCTATAGAAGTAAGGGTATATGAAAGACCATCAACCTTTTTTTGGTCCGCCGGCAGTACAATATTAGATTGATTGACTAAGGCAGATTGCCATAACTTATGTAATAAGAACTGATCGCCAAAAAAGGGAATGAGGATTAAAAATAATGAATATGTTACCCAGGTATTCCCCCCAATTAAACCGATTCTCATTATATTAAAATGTTTTCCATACATGCCCACAATACTTAGCAGTCCAAACAGCCAAATGCCAAAGCCTAATTGAAATCCTATTCTAAATCCTCCCTCGGTTTGGAACAGATGTCCTCCGGTCATTAACAGAATGGATAAAAAGAACCAGATGACCCATAGAAAAGTGGACCAATATTTAATAATATGTCTGTAAGGATAATTTTCAAGATCAAAATCAATGATATGCTTTCCTAACATCAATGAAACCGGTATAAAAAATGCGGGGGATTGGGAAATTAAACCAGCAAACGCAGCAGTCAACATCCATACAGACCATATATCTCCTTTTTTCCATTTACTAACAGCATCTTTGAATGCGGCAAAAATGAAACCAATAAATGGCCATAAAGCCAGCAGCACTAAGCTGTAAAACAATAGGTAATCACCTGATTGGATCCCCAAAAAAGTTTTCCAGGTTCCAGGATTAAAAAAACGATAAATAATTATGCCAATTGAAAGCAACAAAAGGATCATCCAGAAATAATTTTCAATTTTCGACAATTTTTGCTGTCTTACTGCACCAAAAAACAATACACTTAAAAATAAAGTAGTTCCCAAAGGATCTATTAATAAAGAGCCAGTGGTTATGACTAGAATAAGAAGTAGCAGCACATTGCTTTTATTTTTTGAATAATATAAAAGCGTTAAAAATAATGCACAATGATAAAAACCAAGAAGATTATCAAAACTCAACCAATATCCTGTTAAAAAAATCCAGCAGGAAGAAAGAAGTACAATGATGGTAGGAATAGCAATTTTTTGACCAAAAAGGATTTTAAATACCACGTATAAGCCACCTAAAACACCAAGTAAAATAATCAGATTAATTATCCGGTACCTTATGAGTATCGATGGGTCAAAACCATAAAATCCAGTATCTAAAACGATAGATTCTGCACCTGGAAAGAAAAATGTCGTATCAGGCAGAAAAAAAATAAGGATAAAAAAAAATAAAAAAAATGGAATAATTTTCAACATTGGATTTGATAAAAACTTCATAAACATCATACTTAATTTTGGTAGCAAAGATAAGATGCTTATTGAAATATAGTAGAATCTGTATTTTTACAACAAATATTAAAAATGAAAGATATACAACCGATCTTACTACCTCTTCTATATGTAGGTCCTATTCAATATTGGTCAAAATTGATATACCATCAAAATGTAATCTTTAACGATGTGGAGAAATATCTAAAAGGTACCTATCGCAACAGATGTCATATCATTAGCAGTCAGGGAATGTTACGGTTAAGTATTCCATTAGTTGGTGGCAAACATGCCGGACAATCATATAAGGAGGTAAGCATTGATTATACAGAAAAATGGCAGAAAAATCATTGGCAATCTATTTGTACCTGTTATGGCAGTGCTCCTTTTTTTCATCACTATAGTGATAAATTGAAAAAATTTTTTGAGCTGAAGCCTAATACCTTATGGGAATGGAACCTAAATTTAACTGTCGAAATTATATCATGGTTAAAAGCTGATACTACCAATGTTACGTTTTTATCTGAAAACAGTCAATCGGAGAATATCCTTGATTTGACTCATTTTTTTTCTCCAAAACCAAGATTTCATAAAGATGACCCTGATTGGAAAGAGATAGATTATCCTCAAATTTTTGAGCGTACTTTAGGTTTTTTACCTAATTGCAGTATTTTAGATTTAATTTTCTGCCAGGGACCTTATGCAATAAATATCTTGATAAAAAGTGATTTGTCAGAAAAATGAAGCTATTTGTCCAATAATTATAGGTATTTAACATGCATACTCCCTTAAATGTACCAAATTAATCATCTTTGAACTATGAAAAAGAAACTAACTGCTGCATTACTTGCTCTTTTTTTTGGTGTTTTTGGCCTTCACAGATATTATTTAGGGAAAAAATTTCAAGGTATACTTCACACTATCCTGTTTTTCATTGCTTTGTTGATTACCACTAACGGACATGGAGATGTTGCTGAGATGGCTATGGCGTTACCTGCCATCCTTGGCTTTATGGATGCTGTTTTGTTATTTGCGATGCCAAGACAGGAATTTGATGAAAAATATAATGCCAAATATTTAGAATTAGAACCTATTAATGTGGAACCCCGGGAATCTTTGTTTGATTATTTTAAATCTGTAGGTATTAACAAATACCGAGAACTGGATTTCGCCGGAGCTGCCAATTCATTTCTAAAATCTATTGAAAAATTCGGAGATTCACCCCAGGTTCATTTTAATCTGGCTTGCTGCTATAGTATGTTACACGATGCAGAAATGACCTATTTTCATTTAGAAAAAGCAGTAGCCAACGGATTGGAAAATGTGAGCAAAATTCATGAACACAATGCCTTGGAATTTATCCGCCTGGATGATAAATTCAAATTTTTTGTTGAGAATAACTATAGATTACAAAAAGATACTATTTCGGTTGAAAATATTGAAAAAGAAGAAAAAGTAGTAGAAGAAGAAAAATTAGATTTATATGGTAGTTTATTAAAGTTGGGTGATCTTAAGGAAAAAGGTATTATAAATGAAGAGGAATTTAATCTGCAAAAGAAAAAAATATTAGATACCTTATAATTTCGTATTTTTCCTAAGAAAAATCGTACATGTTGAAATTTAAGGATAAAATTGTCCTTGTTACAGGGGCATCTCAGGGTATAGGTCGTGCCTGCGCCAAAAAATTCGCTATTCAAGGTGCAAAGATTGCGCTCCATTATCATAAAAATAAAAAAGCAGCTGAAACTACCTTTTCCTCTCTTCATGGTGATGGCCACTTTTTGTTTTCGGCAGATTTATCTAATCCAGATGCCATAAAATGGTTGATTTCAGATATTTGTAATAAAATGGGGGGTGTTGATATTCTCATCAACAATGCCGCTGTCATCAAAGCACATGATTTATTAACCGATAGTTATGATTCATGGAGACAGGCATGGCATGAAACCGTTTCTACCAATCTGGAAGCACCTGCTAATCTGGCATTCTGTGTTGCACCAATCATGAAAACCAGAGGAGGCGGACACATTGTAAACATTTCCTCCAGAGGGGCGTATCGCGGAGAACCTTACCAGCCAGCATACGGAGCAAGTAAAGCTGGCTTAAATAGTCTGACTCAATCACTGGCTCTTTTACTCGGAAAATATGGCATTTCCGTTAACGCCGTAGCCCCTGGTTTTACAGATACCGAAAGAGTTGAAGATATTGTAAAAGGTCCAAGAGAACTTGAAATTGCTGCTCAGAGTCCCTTTAACCGAATCGCAAAACCTGAAGAAGTTGCATCTGCTGTTTTATTTCTTGCATCCGAAGAGGCAACCTTTACATCAGGTGCTATATTGGATCTGAATGGAGCCTCTTACTTCAGATAATCTTTTTTCATCCTTTATAAATATAAAATTTTTATGGCATCAATCATGCAACATTATTTAAATCAGATCCAGAAAAACCTCGGTTACAGGGCTACCTGGGAACCTCAACGCCCCATGAGTATCGGCACCTATGGTAAAATTCATCAAGGTGTTTTTTCTGAATATGGTCACCTCGATGAATTCAAAATACCTTTAATAATAGAAAAATCAAAAACAACCCATCAACTTACTTATAAAAGTGAAAATAAAGGTAGTTATACCTTAAAGGCTAAAGGTGAGGTAAATCCATTATTTAAAATGGTTAAATCTGATGAAGCCGGCTTACTACTCATTTTTAAAAAAGATAATGGTATTGATTTTAAAATTCAAGGTTTAACCTATTTAAATCTAAAGAATAAGGTTGAAATTGCCCAATTTCTTGAAAAACTCTCTTTAACCAATCAATGGGATCCTAACTACCTGATTATCTCTGAAACGATTCAAGCTGAAAAATCCACCATTTTTTTAAGTAAAAAGAAAAATAGTGAGATAGAAATGAAATATGATGGTGTCCAGGATGATAAAAAGTTGGTAATTGCAGATTTTGACCTTTCGGGTGAAGTCTTGAGAAGTCAGGGGTTGAGTTTACAATTTTCTACCTCTTCTATTACAACACCTCTTTATAAATTATCCAGATTAAAATCAGCTGTATTAATTCCAGCTAAAAACAGAACGGTAACGCCAGCGTTGAAACCAGAATTATCGGAAATAAATTTTGAGATATCAGAAATGAATTTTTCCTAACAAAGATATAAATGAGACCTTTAGCTGAAAGGATGCGTCCCCAACATATTAACTCCTTTATTGGACAATCAGCTTTACTTGATAAAGGAATGCCGATACGCAGATGGCTGGATGCAGGTAGAATTCCATCTATCATTTTTTGGGGACCTCCAGGCGTTGGAAAAACGACCCTTGCTCATTTAATAGCCAATTACCTGAATATCCCATTTCAATCATTAAATGCTGTTCATTCTGGTGTAAAAGAGGTAAGAGAAGCTATTCAAAAAGCAGAACAACAGAGATTTTTTAACCGCCATAATCCAGTCTTATTTATTGATGAGATACACCGGTTTTCTAAATCACAACAGGATTCTCTGCTTCATGCGGTTGAAAAAGGGATTATTACGCTGATAGGGGCAACAACCGAAAATCCATCCTTTGAGGTTATACCAGCCCTGTTATCCCGATGTCAGATTTACACCCTTCATCCATTGTTAAAAGATGAATTAATCATCATTTTAAAAAATGCCCTTGAAAAAGATGACCTGTTGAGTACCCTCCCCGTTGAATTGATAGAAACTGAGGCCATCCTTCATTATTCAGGTGGTGATGCCAGAAAATTATTGAATTTATTGGAAATGGCTTGTTTATCTGAGGAAAATGGATTAATCCGGATTGATAATGAATTAATAGAAAAAATTGCGGTCAATATCGTTTTGAATTACGATAAGAGTGGTGAAATGCATTATGATGTAGCTTCAGCATTTATAAAAAGTATTCGGGGAAGTGATCCTCAGGCAGCTGTTTACTGGCTTGCACGAATGCTTTCAGCCGGAGAAGATTTGAAATTCATTGGCAGAAGAATGATTATTTCAGCAGCGGAAGATATTGGACTTGCCAATCCAAATGCACTTTTAATGGCACAAACTGCCTTTCAGGCAGCCATTACAGTTGGCATGCCGGAGGCAAGAATAATCTTATCAGAAGCCGCCATTTATCTTGCCAAATCTGCTAAAAGCAATGCTGCTTATTTAGCTATTGATGCAGCTATGGAAAAAGTCAGGGAAACTGGTAATCTTGCTGTTCCACTACATCTAAGAAATGCACCTACACAGCTTATGAAACAATTAAATTACGGAAAAGGGTATAAATACAGTCATGATTATCCTGGCAATTATGTAGAACAGGACTATTTACCTGAGGAAATTAAAGGTACGAACTTTTACATACCTCAAAAAAATGGTTTGGAAGGCAAGTAAGATTTCGCTGCCATTAATTAGTCCGCCAGAAATGAGGCGTAAAAAGGACTAACATGGTAAATAGTTCCAATCTACCCAATAACATCAGAAAGCTAAGCAGATATTTTGCTTCAGATGACAACCAACCAAAATTAAATACAGGACCTACTTTTCCAATACCCGGACCCACATTACCCAGACAAGTTGCTACAGCACCAATACTGGTCAGGAAATCATAACCCATAAAAGTCATTACCAGGGATCCTACAGAAAAAGTCGCCAGATAAAGCAGTAAAAAAATCATAATATGCGTAATTGTTTTACCTCTTATTATTTCATTATTTATTTTTAAAGAAATAATTGCATTCGGATGTAAAATTCTTTTGAATTCCAGAAAAGTATTTTTAAAGAACACCAGACTTCTGATTACTTTTACTCCACCACTGGTTGAACCTGCACAGCCACCAACAAAAAGTAACAAGAAAAATATAAGGATTGCAAAAGTTCCCCATTGTAAATAATCAGCAGAAACAAAACCTGTCGTTGTAATAACGGAAAGCACCTGAAATGCCGCATCTCTAAAACTTTTCTCCCAATCTTGATCAGTTATGTGTTTAACCTGAAGCGTTACTAAAAAAATGGCACAGATAACTAAATATAAATAAGCTCTGAACTCGTCCATTTTCCAGACACTCATCCATTTCCGTTTAAAAGCGAAATATAAAAAAGTATAATTTGCACCTGCCAAAAACATAAAAAGGGTTAAAACATACTGTATAAAAGCAGATGGAAAAGCAGCAATACTGGCGTTTTTAGTTGAATAACCCCCTGTTGCCATGGTGGTAAAAGAATGATTGATTGCATCAAACATACTCATTCCACCCATGTATAAAAGTAAAATCAGGATTAAGGTCAGACCCAGATATAGATACCAAAGTCTCTTGGCTGTTTCACGGATACGAGGATGTAACTTATCCGATGTTGGACCCGGGGCTTCAGCTACAAATAATTCAATGCCACCAATACCTAATAATGGCATTATAGCAACAGTCAATACTATGACCCCCATTCCACCAATCCATTGAATAAAACTTCTCCAGAACAATATATCTTCGGGTAATGCTTCAATTTCTGTTAAAATAGAAGCACCTGTTGTTGTAAATCCGGAAACGGATTCAAAAAAAGCATCTGCTATTCCTGGAATTTCATTACTGAAAATAAAGGGTAGCATACCGAAAACCGTCATAGTGAGCCAACTCAAAGTAACTATGAGATAACCTTCCCGTTTATGAATACTTCCCAGCTTGATTTTACCACCTATGGAATATAAAAAGATACCGGCGATTAAAGTTAAGAGCCCACTAATCAGCAAAGGTATAGGGTTATTTTGGTAAAGGAAAGACACCATAATAGTGCTAAAAAAAAAGACACTAAGTAAAATTTGTAAAACCCCTAATACCCTTAAAATAGATCGCCAGTTTATCATATTAAAAAAATAGAAGTTCAAGTTCAGGGATTGCATCAGAAAGAGTGAAAACAATGACCTTATCTCCTTTGATTAACTCAAAATCGCCATTGGGCAGAAAACTTTCTTCTTCCCTTATAACACCTGCAATAAATGCATTTTTGGGGAAATTGATCTTTTTTAAGGGTTTGTTAATTAACCTGGTATCTTTTTCCAGGGAAAATTCTATAATTTCAGCGTCCACACCATGCAAACTTGTAATAGCTTTAACAGAACCTTTTCTTACAAATCTGAAAATATTATTAGCGGCTATTAGTTTTTTATTAATCAGGGTATCCACTCCAATATCCTGAGACATGTGCGTATAAATTTTGCTTTCAACCTGAGCAATAGTTTTAAAAACACCAAAACTTTTAGCGGTCAGGCAGGCAATAATATTTGTTTCTGAATTATCTGTAAGGGCAATAAATACATCACTTTTTCCTAATCCCTCCTCCTTAAGTGTTTCAAAATCAGAATATTCAGTTTTTACAACCAATGTATTATTCAATAACTCATTTAATTCTTTACATCTGCTTTTATCCTTTTCAAAGATAGTTACTCTATATTCCTTTTCCAGTTCTTTTGCTGTCAGATATCCCTGTGCATTACCTCCCAGAATAGAGATATTTTTAATAGTTTTATCTTTTTTCCCTATTAGACTTTGTAAACTTTTAATTTTTTCCTTTTTGGTAATAAAATAAACGTGATCATTTTTATGAAAAAGCGTGTCTCCATTGGGAATAATCGTTTCAAAACTTCTAAGGATTGCAAGAACTCTGAAATCCGTATTTTTTGCAAAGAGAGGCAGTTCATTCAATCTTAATCCAAGAAGTGGCGATTTCTCTTCTATGGTTACTCCAGTAACACTAATTTTACCTTCCTCAAATTCAAAAACATCTGTAAAAGAACACTGTTTTACCAGCCTGTAAATTTCTTCAACAGCCAGTTGCCTGGGAGAAATCAACAAATCAACGCCCAGGTTTTCAAAAACTTCCCTGTTCAAAGGTTTCAAATATTCCGGATTATTAACTCTGGCAATGGTTTGCTTTGCTCCTAATTTTTTAGCTAACACACATGAAATCAGATTTGAATTTTCAAGCGTTGTAACAGCCAGAAACAAATCTGATTTTGAAACATTTGCATTATCAAGAACCTCAAAGGAGGTAGCGTCCCCTTTTAAAGTAATTAAATCGAGGTGCCCGCCAGCATATTCCAATACTTCCTGATTAGTATCGATAAGGATGATGTCCTGGTTTTCTATTGAAAGAAGCTGTGCCAGATGAAAACCAACATCTCCTGCCCCGGCAATAATAATTTTCATACTACAGATTGAAAACTAAAATGAACCGCAATTTTACTACAATTTCATTAAAATAAATTCAATATTTCCAAAATTCAAATAAATCCATTTTTCCAAGTTTATTTTCTGCCGGACCAATGTCTCTCCTGGTTTTTAGATTTTTGGGCGTTTTAGCTAAATTTCCCAGCAAACCAGAGATTATCTGTGGTGCTGCATAACCATAGGAAAGAGCTTCAGTTATACTTTTGGCGTCCAGCAATTGAACCGTAACCATACCAAGTATCAGTAAAAAGAAAAAGCCCATATAAAAATTAACAGATTTTAAGTAGGCGGGAATTTGTAATTGATATCTGTTATTAATCAATCTTAGTAAGTCAGGTATAGCTCCTCCGACCAAACCAAAAACAAGAAATTCATTCATAATGATTATAAATTAAGGATAAATAATTAAAAAGATTTAAATTAGTATTTCATTTGGTACCTAAATCCTAAAAAAATGAACATTTTTTATCCTACTTTTCGAGTGGCTTTCATCTTCTCATCGCTTAGTTTCGCTCAAGTTACTCTTTTTTCACAAATTACTGATCCCAAAGCAACTGAAGTATGGGAACCTGAACCCAGGATAGTTACACCTGGTGAAAATAACTTACCCCCATCTGATGCGATTATTTTATTTAATGGCAAGGATTTAAATGAATGGACAGATTTAAAAGGGAATGTATGTCCCTGGCAAATTTTAGATGGTATTTTGACTGTTGTTCCTAAAACCGGGGATATCAAAACGAAAAAAATGTTTGGCGATTGTCAGATCCATATTGAATGGCGGGCGCCAATAGTTGTAAAGGGTGAAGGTCAGGGAAGAGGGAATAGCGGGATTTTTCTTCAGGAAAAATATGAATTACAGGTTCTTGACAGTTATGGTAACAGAACCTATTCCAACGGGCAGGCAGCATCCATTTATAAACAATCAATGCCGCTGGTAAATGCAACAAAAAAACCGGGGGAATGGCAGGTTTATGATGTTATTTACAAAGCACCCCGATTTAATGCAGATGGTATCCTGATTTCTCCACCTGCTATTACCGTTTTACACAATGGCATTTTGGTTCAAAATCATACAGAAATAAAAGGAACGACAGAATATATCGGACTTCCCGGATTTAAAGCACACGGCAATGGTTCGTTGAGATTGCAGGATCACGGGGATTTGGTAAGTTATCGAAATATTTGGATCAGAACATTATAATGCCTCATAAAAACCATAAAATCAAACTATTTATTTTACTATTATTAGTTTCCGCTATTAGTGGATGGGGACAAAAAGTAAATGAAAACCTGGTTTATCCTTTAAAAAAAATTAATGCTTCCATCATGATAGATGGATTCAATGATGACGATGGATGGAAAGATATTCCTTCAACCTCTCGTTTTTATGCTGTTTTACCTATGGATACAGGATATGCAAAGGTATTGACCGAGGTAAAAATGTGTTTTGATGATAAAAATCTTTATCTCCTTGCCATCAATTATGAAAAACTGGAAGGTACTTACCGAGTTGAATCATTGAGACGAGATTTTAATTTTGGAAAAAATGATAATTTCCTTTTGTTTATCGATCCATTCAACGATCAGACCAATGGATTTACTTTTGGCTCAAATGCTAGGGGCGCCCAATGGGATGGATTATTATATGATGGTGGCAAAGCAGATTTAACCTGGGATAATAAATGGGTTTCAGCAGTTCAAAGTGATCCTGATAAATGGACGCTGGAGATGGCCATCCCTTTCACCACCTTGCGTTACAAAGCAAATGCGGATAAATGGGGCGTAAACTTCAGCAGACTGGATATGAAAACAACGGAGAAATCTGCATGGGCACCGGTGCCAAGACAGTTTCCAACTGCCTCACTGGCCTATACCGGCTATCTGGAATGGACAGACCCCCCACCCTCTCCTGGAACTAATATCTCCGTGATACCATTTACACTCGGTTCATATTCAGGAAATGAAGTTACAAATGCTACTAAAAAAAAGGCAGATATTGGGCTTGATGCAAAGGTTGCCATCTCCAGTTCAATGAATTTAGATTTAACGTTAAATCCAGATTTTTCTCAAGTCGAGGTAGATGTCCAACAAACTAATCTGGATCGTTTTGAACTATTTTTTCCTGAAAGAAGGCAGTTTTTTATCGAAAACGGAGATTTGTTTAATAATTTTGGATACAATAATATCAGACCTTTTTTTTCAAGAAGGATAGGTTTGCAAAATAAAATAACAGCCGGAGCCAGACTTAGCGGTAAATTAAATAAAAACTGGCGTTTAGGTGTCATGGACATGCAAATGCAAGCCAATGAAAAAGAAGAATATGGAACTAATTTTGCCGTATTTGCCATTCAACGAAAAATATTTCAGCGTTCAAATATTGGTGCCATACTGGTAAACAGAGAGAGGTTTGGTGACCCATCCAGTCTGGCAAACCGAAATATTGGCATAGAATATAATCTGGCAAGTACCAATAATTTCTGGAGAGGAAAAGTATTTTATCTGAATACCCTTTCCGCAAATAAAGCGGATAAAGATCAATTATTAGCGGCTGATATTCAATATACCAACAAAAATATATCTTATGGATTAAAATGGGAAGATGTTGGTAATCAAGTAAATGCTGAAACAGGCTTTGTACCCAGAACGGGTTACAAAAGGCTGTTACCCACTTTTGGTTATCTGTTTTTTCCTAAATCAGGAAAAGTATTGTCACATGGTCCATCCATTGAACTTAGCAGCTATTTTAATGAAAATCTAAAACAGATTGAGAGTGAGCATGTGGTCATTTACAGGGTTAATTTTCTAAGTCGTGCTGATTTATTCATCTGGACGGCCACTAATAAAGTTACCTTACTCGCTCCTTTTGATCCGACCAATTATGCAGGTTTTTACTTAAAGGAAGGAACCATTCATCAATGGAATTCCAGGGGATTTGACTTTATTTCAAAGCCACAAAGTCTGGTAACATATCGCTTATCAACCCGTCAGGGAGGATATTACGCAGAAGGAAAGAGAGTTCGGATAGAGGGTGAATTTGGATACCGGATTCAACCTTATTTTTCAATATCTCTTCGAACAACCTACAATTATTTATCTTTTTTTGATGATGAAAGACTACCAGAAAAGTTAAAAAATAATCATTTCAATTTATGGCTGGCAGGTCCCAGATTAGATTTGACCCTTACCAATAAATTATTCATTACTTATTTTTTTCAGTATAATAAACAAATTGATAATATTAACAGTAATTTTAGACTTCAATGGAGATACAGTCCTGCATCTGACCTTTATTTTGTTTATACAGATAATTATGTAACAGAATCTTTTCAATTGAAGCAAAGACAGTTTGTATTGAAAATAAATTATTGGTGGAATTTATAATAAAATGGCAAAGAAATTATTACACTTTATTCTTTTCTTTTTGGCTGGTCTTATTGTTTTAATTGGGGTTTCCATCTATGTATTTGATGAGCCTGTTCCCAAAGGTACCCCTGGAAAAGAAGCCGATTTATTAGCTTTAAACATGGAGAAAGCTATAAATAAAGAAGCATGGAATAAAATCCATTGGATTACCTGGACGTTTGCAGAAGATAAAGTGTATGTCTGGGATAAGTACCGTCAATTTTTGCAGGTCGAATGGGGAGGTAAACGGGTTGTTATGAATTTAACAACAAAAGAAGGTAAAGCATGGCAGGAAGGTCAATCCGTAAGCGGAAATACTGAACGCAAATATATAAAGACAGCCTGGGAAAATTTTTGTAATGATAGCTTTTGGTTTATTGCTCCAGCAAAGGCCTTTGATAAAGGTGCAAAAAGGGAATTAGTCCATTTACCTTCAGGAGAACAAGCATTAAAAGTTACTTTTTATGCCGGTGGTGTTACACCGGGTGATACCTATTTATGGGAGTTTAATGCTTCCGGTTTCCTTCCTAAATCAATGAAGATGTGGGTTAAAATTTTACCCGTAGGCGGTCTAAAGAGTACCTGGGGATCATGGGAAACTACCAGTGGAGCTAAAATAGCAACCAACAGAAGTATAGGACCTTTGAACATAAAGGTAACCGATGTTTCAAGTGGCAAAAGTTACCTTGACTGTGGATTGAAGGTAGACCCATTTAAAGTCTTATCGAGATAATCAAATCAGGCAATTCCTAATTCCCTGGCCTTTTCCAGCATAAAGTTAAAAGCAGCCTCATATTCATTGGGTATTAATCCATCCAGAATAGCCTCCCTCACAGCTGATTTAATAATTCCCACTTCTTTTGAAGGCCCGATTGAAAAAGTATCCATGATTATTTCTCCGGTAATGGGTGGTTGCCAGTTTCGCAGATTATCATTTGACGCAACTACCTCTATTCTTTCCATGACTAAATCATAATTTTCAAGATATTTCTGAACCTTGGACTGATTTTTGGAGGTAATATCCGCTTTACATAGAAGCATAAGATCATCCAGATATTCACCGGCATCAACTATCAACCTTCTTATGGCAGAATCAGTGATATTTTCCTTTGTCAAAGAAATAGGACGAAGGTGAAGTCTTACCAATTGTTGAACATACTTCAACTTATGATCCATTGGCAATTTAAATCTTTTAAAAATGGCATAAGCCATAGTCGCACCCTGAACTTCATGTCCATGAAATGACCAGCCAATTTCAGGTTGCCACCTTTTTGTCTGAGGTTTTGCAATATCATGCAGAATAGCTGCCCATCGTAACCAAAGATTGTCTGTTACCTGACATAAATTATCCAGCACTTGCAAGGTATGATAAAAGTTATCTTTATGGCCTTTCCCATTTTTTGTATCTACCCCATGAAGTAATACCATTTCAGGAAATATTAAATGCAGTAAGCCAGTTTCAAATAATAATAAAAAACCAATGGATGGTTTTGGGGAAAGAATAATCTTATTCAATTCAGTTGCAATCCTTTCCTGGGAAATAATGGAAATCCTGTCTTTATATTGCTTCAATGCCTGTTTTGTATTTCCATCCAGCACAAAACCAAGTTGGGCTGCGAATCTGATTGCGCGCATCATTCTGAGCGGGTCATCGGAAAAGGTGATGCCAGGATCCAGCGGTGTCTTGATAATCTTATTTCTTAAATCTTCAAGCCCGTTAAATGAATCAATAAACAAACCAAATTCATCCGGATTTAGCGAAAAAGCAAGGGCATTCATAGTAAAATCCCTTCTTTTCTGGTCATCCTCCAAGGTGCCTTCCTCAACAGCGGGCTTTCTGGAATCGAAACTGTAGGATTCCTTCCTGGCCCCTACAAATTCAAATTCAATATCATTAAATCTGAACATAGCAGTACCATACCGGCTATAAGTTATTACCCTGGGAATAGGATGAAGTAAAGAAGCAACTTTTTCCGCAAGTTGAATACCGTTACCCACACAAACAATATCGATATCCTTAGAAATTTTTTTTAGAAAAAAATTTCTAACAAAACCACCTACAACATAGGCTGGGGAATTCAAATCCATGGAAACTTTTCCAATTAATCTGAGAAGGAAATCATTTTCCTTTATTGTAAAATCATATGTTTCAGACACAATCTATTATTGGAATCATTCAGATAAAACAGGTTCCACACCTGCGTAACAATGGGACATCTCAAATAAAACCTCAAAAATATGGTTTTTGTCATCCAGTGTTACTAAAGATTTTCTAAATTCCTTAATATTAGGAAAACCCCGAAAATAATTACTGTAATGGCGACGAGTTTCAAGAATACCTAATTTTTCACCTTTCCATTCAATCGCCCGGGTAAGATGTTCGGTTACGGCATCAATCCGCTCCGTTAAAGAGGGTGGTTCACAGATTGTTCCATCTAAAAGAAATTGTTTAATTTCTCTGAAAATCCATGGATATCCAATACTGGCTCTACCAATCATAATACCGTCCACGCCATATTTTTCTTTATATTCCTTTGCTTTTTGAGGGGAATCTACGTCGCCATTTCCAAAAACAGGTATTTTAATCCTTGGGTTTGACTTTACTTTTGCAATATAACGCCAGTCTGCCTCTCCCTTATACATTTGTTTTCTGGTACGGGCATGAATACTGACTGCTTTTACTCCTACATCCTGAAGTCTTTCAACCACTTCCTCGATGAAAATTGAATCCTGATCCCAACCTAACCTGGTTTTAACCGTCACAGGCAATCTGGTATTTTTTATGACCGCTTCCGTAAGCTTAATCATTTTAGGAATATCCTGCAGAATACCCGCACCAGCCATTTTGCAAACCACCTTTTGTACAGGGCATCCATAATTAATATCTAATATTTCCGGTTTTGCCTCTTCCACAATCTCAGCTGCCCTTCGCATAGAATCAAATTCAGCACCAAAAATTTGAATTCCAATGGGTCTTTCCTCATCGTATATATCTAATTTCTGGACACTTTTATCTGCATCCCTGATAAGGCCTTCTACACTGATAAATTCTGTAAACATTAAATCTGCACCCTGGGCTTTACATAATGCCCGGAAAGGAGGATCACTGACATCCTCCATGGGTGCGAGAATTAACGGAAATTCACCGATATTAATATTTCCAATTTTTACCATTTTATTTCTATAATTAACCTAAGTGTTAATTTTCAGCAAAATTATTTGAAATAACTTTAATAATGGTATAAAAAGAAAATTAAAACTTTATTTTTACAAACCAACACCTGATTTATTAACAAACTTTTAAATTTTTTGATTTATGTTAACAAGTGTAGTACTATGTTTTTTTATTGGTTATGTAATCATTGTATTAGAACAACCATTAAAATTAGATAAATCAGTACCTGCCTTATTAATGGGAGCCATGACCTGGGCTTTAATTTCCGTGGGACATCTTGAGGTACTTGATGCCAGCCATCAGGTAACGCCCCTTGAAGATGGCCTGTTACATATTCTGGGAAAGACCGCAGAAATTCTATTTTTTCTTTTAGGCGCTATGACTATTGTTGAATTAGTGGATTTACATAAGGGATTTTCTCCCATAACCTCAATGGTTAAAACTAAAAATAAAATTTCCCTTCTCTGGATTACCAGTATCATAGCATTTTTTCTCTCCGCTGTTTTAGATAATTTAACCACAACCATAGTCATGGTATCCTTACTTAGAAAATTGATACCTAACAGAGAAGAAAGACTTTATTATGTAAGTATGATTATTATCGCTGCCAATGCGGGAGGTGCCTGGTCCCCTATCGGCGATGTAACAACAACTATGCTTTGGATTGGAAAAAAAGTTTCTTCCATTGGACTCATACAATACTTATTTATCCCCTCTATTGTATCGCTGGTCATCCCTGTTTTTATAGCATCTTTACTCCCCGTATTTAAAGGGAAAATTGAAAGTTTATCTGGACAACAAAATGAAGCGGATACTACTAAACTTTTGAGCAGTAAAACCATGCTTATTGCAGGATTGGCAGGACTTATTTTTGTTCCTGTTTTCAAATCTGTTACTCATCTGCCACCTTATATGGGAATTATGATTTCTTTAGGCATTGTGTGGTTGATTTCAGAATATATACATCCCGAAGAGGAATTTAATCAGGAGCACAGACATCTTTATTCTGTGCACAAAGCATTATCAAGAATTGAAATAAGCAGTATTATATTCTTTTTGGGAATTCTTCTGGCTGTTGGCGCCTTAGAATCTGTAGTCGTTCAATCTTCTACTGGTGAAAAAGTTGGATTCTTAATGAATCTGGCACATAAGCTTCAGGAGTTAGTTCCCAATCAAAATCTGGTCATCATTTTTATTGGCATCCTATCCGCTGTCATTGATAATGTTCCGCTGGTGGCAGCTACCATGGGTATGTATCCCATGGATGAATTCCCATTAGACAATAATCTCTGGCATTTTATAGCTTATTCTGCTGGAACAGGTGGTAGTATGCTGATTATTGGTTCTGCTGCGGGCGTTGCGGCAATGGGAATGGAAAAAATAGATTTCATCTGGTATTTTAAAAAAATTACCTGGTTGGCATTCTTAGGTTTTATAGGAGGATGTTTGGCATTTATCGTCCTTTCCTAATCATTTATTCATATGTCGCGCATTAAGTTACTTATCGTTTTCTGTTATTTAACCCTCCATGTTAATTCTTGCGGATATATAGCTAATTATCAATTAGTTGGTGTTTGGCGGGTAAATGAAATATTTGAAAACGACAAAATATTAAAAGATAAAACGTTAGCTGCTATCATGCTCCAGTTTACCGATGAAGGCCATTATACCTATCAAGGCACTTTGAATTACAGGGAGGCAGGAACATTTAAGATTAGCAGTAATAAGCTTTTTCTATTTAATCAATCGAAGGAGGAAAAAGAGATTCATATTGAATCGTTAAATAGTAAGCGCTTGGTTTTACTGATGGAAGACGCCGGAAAAATCCGAAGAATGATATTCAATAAAACCTATAACTAAATGTAATGTATGATTTTAATTTCAAGAGAGAATTGAATATTTCGATTCTCTCTTGACATTATCGTCTCGTCATTTTTTGGGAATTGTTGAGGTGGTTATACCTAAATTCCCGCCAATAGCCATATCAATTAGCATGCCATCAGGTGTAATTTGAATATTTTCAACAGATAACTGATCAATTTTACTTTTCATTTTAAATCCAGTTGCTAACGGATAATCATTTAATTGCTTTTCAAGTTCTGATTTTGTGTCATTTAAATTCAGTGTGAGATAAAAGTTTATATTTTCCTGGATCATTCTTTTTAAATTACTTTTTAATATCCAGCCTGCAGTTTTTAAAAGAAAATTTTTTGTTTCGAGATTAAATTCAAGATCCGGAAGATTAATCAGGTTTGTTGTCATATCTATTTGAGGTGTTCCGGTAAGAAATATCTTCCCTTTGTAGGATCCAGAAAGTGTCAATTCAACGCCCAGCTTATTCTTAATGCCAAAATAATTGACATCCTCCACGGTAACCGATTTTTTCCCACTGGAAAAAGTTTGTCCACCCACCTGTTTTAATGTAAGGGCTTTAGTTTCAGAAAATGGTAATTTAGTTCTTAGTACAAGTATAGTACCTTGGCCATCACCAAGGACCTGAGTATAATCTGGTATCTTTGTTAATCCTTTAGCTGTAGGCTTTTCCCCGATATTAAGCTGGGGTTTTGCAGTAAGAGAGAGATAAGTCTGAATGGAATCACCTTGAATAATCATAGGTGACATAGTTATTTTAGCCGGATTTACCAACAACCATGCTTTATATTCTTCAGAAACTGAAAGTTCCCTGGATATTGAAATCCAGGCACTTGCAACGATTGACTTTAAATCGAAATAAGAAGCTGTCAATTCATCAATCTGGTTTCCCAAATAAGATTTTGAATTATTCAAAATAACATCAGCCAAAGTACCAAGTGGAATATTCATACCTCCAACCTGTGCAACTGGCTTTTTAATCCAGGTATAATGGGTAAGATCTGTATGCGTTTTTAATGTCCAGTCTCTGGCGATTTTAAAACTGGTCTTAGCCTCCAGCTCTATTTCACCAGCAGCACTGACATGAGTAACCATAGCATCATAAACCACCTGAACAGTCAACGGAATTTTATATCGCAATTCATTCTCTCTGCCACTTAACCGTATAGGATTCCTTTTATAGACCTTTACTTTCATCCTGTCTCCATCATTAAAATCCTTATCTTCATATAATAAACCAGTCAACTGACTATTTATGACTGATTCCAAAACAGTCAGTTTTAAGTTTACAGGAATATTTACTTTTGAAACAGGTAATGGAATTAAAGAAACATTATATTCAGGGGCGGGGTTAATTAACGTTTTTTGCCCGTTACACCCAAAGTAAAAGAAGACCGGCATTAGAAAAGTAAATAATAGATGTAGGCGAATCATTTTATTATTTTTTTTTGCTGCAATTGTAGTAATTTGTTCTTTATTTGTGGTAAAAGTACCTTTAAATTTTTAGCAATTCCTACTTAAAAAAATGATTATGCTTTCTAACATGAAACAATTAAAATGGTCCGTATTTCTTTTCTTCTTTATTATAACCAGCATTGGGCTGGAAGGACAGAAGAAAAAAGCCATTTCCACGGCAACGATTGAAAAAGAAGATAAATCTATCTCTTTTCCTGAAAGTACCTTTAATTCATTAAACTGGCGTTCCATCGGTCCATTTAGGGGAGGTAGATCTGCGGCGGTAACAGGCGTAACAGGAAAACCTAATCTTTATTACTTTGGATCAACAGGTGGCGGGGTTTGGAAAACATTAGATGCCGGACAAACCTGGGAAAATATTTCTGATGGTTATTTTGGCGGTTCCATTGGCGCTGTTGCTGTATCTGAAAGTGATCCTAACGTCCTCTATGTGGGAGGTGGTGAGGTAACGGTACGCGGTAATGTTTCTTATGGTTATGGTATGTGGAAAAGTACAGATGCCGGCAAAACATGGAAAAATTCCGGTCTTCCCGATTCAAAACATATCCCTCGCATCCGAATTCATCCAACAAATCCGGAAATCGTTTATGCTGCTGTTCTGGGTGATTTATATAAATCCAGTCAGGAAAGAGGTGTTTATCGTTCTAAAGATGGTGGTAAAAACTGGGAAAAAATATTATTCGCCAATGCCGATGCCGGTGCCGTTGATTTGATTCTTGACCCCAATAATGCCAGAATTTTATACGCTGCCACCTGGAGAATTAGAAGGACGCCTTATGACTTATCAAGTGGTGGTGAAGGCTCAGATCTTTGGAAAAGCACCGATGGAGGAGATAACTGGACAAAAATTTCTACTAATAAAGGAATGCCAAAAGGTCCTTTTGGTATCATAGGTATTACGGTATCCCCAGTAAATTCAGAGAAATTATACGCCATTATTGAAGCAAATGACGGAGGTGTTTACCGCTCGGAAAATGGAGGGGATTCATGGATCAGAACCAATGAAGACAGAAATTTAAGACAGCGTGCATGGTATTACACCAGAATATATGCAGATACAAAAAATGAAGATGTGGTTTATGTTTTAAACGTTAATTATCACAAATCCGGGGATGGTGGAAAAACATTTAATACCACGAATGCGCAGCATGGCGATCATCATGATCTTTGGATTTCACCCGCAGATCCAAATAAAATGATTATTGGTGATGATGGTGGCGGACAAGTTTCGCTTGATGGTGGTATGAATTGGACAACCTATCACAATCAGCCAACGGCACAATTTTACAGAGTAGTTACTGATAATCATTTTCCCTACAGAATTTATGGTGCGCAACAAGATAATTCAACCCTCAGGGTTTACCATCGGACAGAGGGTTCTGAAATTGGTGAAAAAGACTGGGAAGAGACTGCCGGCGGAGAATCTGCCCATCTTGCTGTTGACCCTAATGATAACGAAATAGTATTTGGCAGTAGCTATGGCGGATTACTGGAAAGGGTAAACCATAGAACCAAACAAAATCAAAGCATAAATGTCTGGCCTGACAACCCAATGGGATATGGCGCGGAAGGCGCTAAATTCAGGTTCCAGTGGAACTTTCCGGTTTTTACTTCTCCTGGTAATCCCAAAAGAATTTATGCGGCTTCCCAGCATCTTCATGCATCTGATGACGGTGGCAAATCATGGGTAACCCTCAGTCCGGACTTAACACGGAATGATGCAACAAAGATGAAAAGCTCAGGTGGACCTATAACGCAGGATAATACAAGTGTTGAATATTATTGTACCATTTTTGCCGCTTGTGAATCTCCGTATGAACCCGGATTGTTATGGACAGGTTCGGATGATGGTTTGATACACGTTAGTAAGGATAATGGGACTCATTGGGAAAATGTGACACCATCTGGTATGCCCGAATGGATGATGATCAATGCTATAGAACCCGATCCGTTTCAGAAAGGAGGTTTATTTGTCGCTGGAACCCGATACAAATCAGGTGATTATACGCCTTATTTATATCACACAACTAATTATGGCAAGACCTGGACATTAATAACTTCCGGCATTGATAAAAATCATTTCACAAGGGTAGTTCGAGCTGATCCCAAAAGAGCTGGACTACTTTATGCCGGAACAGAATCAGGTATGTATATTTCCTTCGATAATGGCCTTTCATGGAAATCTTTCCAGCTGAATTTACCCATTGTTCCCATAACAGATTTAACAATTAAAAATGATAACCTGATTGCGGCAACGCAGGGAAGAAGTTTTTGGTTAATTGATGATTTGACCCCACTACATCAATTGAATGCGGGAGTAACAAATGCCGATTTCCATTTATTCAAACCCATGCCTAGTTACAGGATGGAAGGAGGTCCCGGTTGGAGAGGAGCTAATACAAAAACTGCTGGCGCCAATCATCCTGGAGGCGTAATGGTCCATTTTAACCTAAAAGAAGTGCCGGCAGATTCTGTAGAAATTAAATTATCATTTCATGAGGCCAATGGTAAATTAATAAAGGAATTCTCCACCAGCGCTAAGGAAAGAATGGACAAATTAACCGATTTAAAGTCAGGGGGCAATCGATTTGTCTGGAACATGCAATACCCTGGTGCCCTCAGATTCGATGGAATGATTCTTTGGGCAGCTGCCTTAAACGGACCAAAGGCAGTTCCGGGAATGTATAAAGTAGTATTGAGTGTTGGCAAAACCAAACAAGAACATTCTTTTGAAATATTAAAGGATCCAAGATCAGAATCCGGGATTGAAGATTTTAAAAAGCAATTTCAATTCCTGATTGATATCAGAGATAAAGTGACAGAGGCCCATCAAGCCATTCTGGATATCAGAGAAACTAAAAAACAGTTAAATCATCTAAAATCTATATGGAAAGATGACCCTGAAATGAAGTCTTTAATCCAGAAAGCAAATGACATAGATAAAGAAATTACCAGAATTGAAAATGAATTATATCAGACTAAAAATAAAAGTGGACAGGATCCGCTGAATTATCCTATTAAGTTAACTAATAAACTGGCCCACGTGGGAAGTCTAAGCAACAGAGGCAATTTTGCACCAACACAACAGGCCATTCAGGTAAAAGATGAATTAAATAAGTTGATTAATGCTGAGTTACAAAAATGGGAGACTATTAAATCTGTTGATATGGAGTCTTTCAATAAATCGGTGAAGGATAAAGGCATAGATGTTTTAAAAATTAAAAAGGAAAACAAAACCTCTTAATCCTTGTTCAACATTGGAAGGAGGAATTTACCTCCTTCCAATATTTTTAAAACGATACTTTATGTTTGGATTATTTAAAAAAGACCCTCTTGTAAATCTACAAAAATCTTATAATCAATTACTTGAGGAGGCTATGCAACTTCAAAGAAAAGGAGATATAAAAGGCTATGCAGCGAAAATGTCGGAGTCAGAAAAAGTGATGAATGAAATTGAAAAAATTAAAAAAGGTTAGCATTATCTTATAAATGCCAATCGTTCTCCTTTGATATCTTCATTTATTTTACCCTCATGCCAAACCAGGTTTCCATTCACTATGGTGGATAATACAGCCCCTTTCATAGTCTTACCCAACAACGGACTCCATTTGCATTGATATGCGATATTTTCAGTTGTGACTTTATAAGGTGTATCAATGTCAATTACTGCCAGATCAGCAGCATACCCCTCTTCTACATATCCCCTGTTTTTAATCCTAAAACAATCAGATGGAGCATGGCACATTTTTTCTACCATTTTTTCCAGACTAATCATTCCATTATGATAAAAGTCAAGCATGATTTGAAGGCTATGCTGAACTAATGGAACTCCCGAAGGAGCTGAAAAATAGTTTTGTCTTTTCTCAGACAGGGTATGAGGAGCATGATCCGTAGCGATAATATCAAGTTGGTCAGATAATAAGCCGCTTAATAATGCTTTTTGATGTTCTTCTGATTTAATTGCGGGATTGCATTTTATGAGACTTCCTAAGGAATCATAATCATTTGCGTTGAAATATAGATGGTGGACACAAACTTCTGAGGTAATTTTCTTTTCTTTTAATGGAATGTTATTATCAAAAAGATATAATTCATCACTTGTGGAAATATGAAGAATATGTAATCTTGTTCCATACGATTTAGCCAGCGAAACAGCCAGTTCTGAAGATAATAAACAAGCTTTTACCGATCGAATTTCCGGATGACAGGAAATGGGAATATCTTCCCCATAAGCAGCTAAAAAAGCAGCTTCATTACGTTTAATGGTCTGCTCATCTTCACAATGGGTTGAAATTAAAATGGGAATCTCTGAAAATAAGGTATGCAAGGCTTTGGGTTGATCAACTAACATGTTACCTGTACTTGATCCCATAAAAATTTTAACGCCACATACTTCACCTGAAATAGCCTTTAGCACTTCCTCCACATTATCATTTGTCGCTCCCATAAAAAAGGAATAATTGGCAACAGAATGCGCTGCTCCCAATGCATATTTTTCCTCCAGTAAAGCCTTGGATATTGCAGGTGGTTTAGTGTTTGGCATTTCCATAAATGAAGTCACTCCACCCATTACTGCTGCCTTTGATTCTGTATAAATCGATGCCTTATGTGTTAATCCTGGTTCCCGGAAATGGACCTGTGTATCAATAATTCCGGGAATCAAATGTTTCCCTGAACCATCCAGTTCAATTTCTGCAGAATGAGTTATAATGCCATCTATCTTATTGATTAAGCCATCTTTAATGTAAATGTCGGCTGTTTTTATAACACCTCTGTTTACAATTTGAATATCCCTTATTACGATGGAAGGTTGTTTCATTTTTTTGATTGCAAATATAGATGGTATAACCCTGATACACTCAAAAATCTATCGTATATTTCCTAATTTTGCTTTAAATAACAATATGAAATGTATAATAAAAACTTTTTAAATCAACCCGTAGGTATTTTGGGAGGTGGTCAGCTTGGAAAAATGTTGGCTATTGAAGCGGCTAACTGGCACTTACCTTTGCATATTCTGGATAAAAAAAGTGATTTTCCAGCAGTACCTTATGCCCCATACTATACGGAGGGTGATTTTCGAAAGTATGATGACGTTTACCATTTTGGCAAAAATATGTCCATTTTAACTATCGAAATTGAGCAGGTGAATGCAGACGCCTTAGTAGATCTGGAAAAAGCAGGGGTAAAAATCTTTCCTAAACCTGGAACTATAAAGATTATTCAGGATAAAGGATTACAAAAGAAATTTTATGCTGATAATAATATCCCTACCGCACCATTTAAGGCTTTTGAAAATGCAAATGAAGTTCGAATGGCCTTAAAAAACAATCAAATAAGTTTACCCTTCGTCCAAAAATCAAGAAAAGATGGCTACGATGGCAAAGGTGTTATTATAATTTCTGAAGAAAAAGAATTAGTTAACTTGCTGGATTGTCCCAATATCACAGAAGAAAAAATTAAAGTTAAAAAGGAAATCAGTTTGATTATTTGCAGATCTGTATCTGGAGAAATTAAACACTTTGAACCAGTTGAACAACATTTTAATCAGGAAGCTAACCTGGTTTCTTATTTAATCTGCCCTGCTGAAATTCCCGATGAACAGAAAGAGAAGATAACAAAACTGGCTTATCAAATTGCAAAGGAAATGAATCTGGTAGGTTTACTGGCTATTGAATTCTTTATAGATGATAATGATTTAATTTATGTAAATGAAGTAGCTCCAAGACCACATAATAGTGGACATCACACCCAAAATAGTTGTGAAACCTCCCAGTTTGAACAGCATTTGCGGGCAATTTTAGATTTACCTCTTGGTTCCACCCGACAACATAGTATCGGCGCGATGGTAAATGTGATTGGAGAACCCGGATATACAGGGACTGCGGAATACTCCGGTATTCAAGAATGTATGAAAATAGATGGGGTGCATCTTCATTTTTATGGAAAAAAGGAAACAAGTCCTTTCCGAAAAATGGGGCATGTAAATATTACCGGAGATGACAGAGAAAAAGTGATTGAAAAAATTGATATTATAAAAGGCATCCTTAAAGTTAAGACGCAGGATGCCTTTTATGGATCAGAAAAATAAACCAGCTTTAACCTGAATCCTTCGGAAATTATATTTCAGGATGCTTTCTGTTTGAAAAATTTGCCATCCTCTTCCAGGTGTATTATCCTTATAAGTTAGATAATGGTACAGATAACCTAATTCAAGGGTTAACTTCATCTTTTCATTTAATTTTTTATACACGGTAGCTCCGGCATAAATTCTTGGCCCGGGCTTGTAAGTTCCCCAGCCTGTTAGCAATCTGCTGCCACCGATACCAACCCCAAGGTCAGCTACACCTGAAAATCGCCAATTTTTATTTTCATCTCTAATAAAATATCTTATTTCAGATAACAAGGATAAGCCATATAATCCATCTAATGGTTTAAACTGAGTATATGCTACCCCACCTCCCCAGGAAAAACCAGGGGAAAGGAACCTACCCATTTTAAACTCAAAACCCGGACTTAACAAGTCACCACCATTCAGGTAATAACCGAGACCCATGGTAAACTGGCCTGTTAGATAACCTCTTTTAATAAGCGTTGGATTACTTGTAAGCTCCTGGCCTTTTAAAAAGGGTAAAAAGATAAATGAAAAGAAAATGGGTAATAGAAACACCTTTCTAATCATCTGTTTTCGATTTAATGGTACTTAATAACACCCATTTTGCTGGATTTTTATAACTGAACTGCCAAACACCGTCCTCACCGGTTATTATAGCTACATTGGCATCTTCAAGAACAATGATATCAACCGCAGAAAAGGATTTATCCTGGTATATCAGATTTTTATCCAAAGCATTTAAATCTTTTGTATCATATAATTTAATTCCTCTATCATCTTCACAAATAAATAATAACCCCTTATTGATAGATAATCCGATTGGATGATAAAGAGGGTAACTTTTTATAAGTTTAGGATTTTTTACATCAGTAACATTGATGACATCCAGTTGATTTAAAAATCCCTCACATTCCGTTCCATCTCTTAAGGTCACAAAGGCCGTTTTTCCATCACTTACCACTGGATCACAAGCTCTCCAATGCTCGAAAGTAGATAAGAGAGAGGGTTTCTCGGGATTATCCAGACCATAAATATACATGCCCGTTTGAGAACCAATGAATAACAAACCTTCAAAGGGATAAATAGTTTCAATATTCCATCCCACATTCTGGGTACTTACCTGTTTGGTAGCTCCATTATCTTCCAGTTTAAAAGTAGATAAATTGCTGGTACTAACGGTATAAAGTAGTCCTTGATTCATGGTAAACCTGGCAGTAGAACCACCGATACCAACCGTACCGGAAGGTGTTTTAAGACCTGAGGTCAAACTATTATTATCCCGGGTCCAAATAACATTTCCCTCAAAAAATGTATTTCCTGCATTTTCTGAACATGGAAATGATTCCGTTACCCCGGCAGCCTTATAAGCAACCAGTAAACCCAGTTTTTCATCTTTTCCATAAGAAGGAAATGCATTTTCAACTCTGTAAACCTCTCTTACATTTTGCGGGTTTTTTAAATCCAACACAACCAGATCTATATAGCTGTCCGCATAAAGGAGGCCATTTCTCACAGCTAAATCTGAATTACCCGGAATTTTTACAAAAGAAATAAAGTCTGGCTTAGCCGGATTTTTATTATCAACAATATGGATACCTAAATCCGGTTCATTGATTAGCAAATAATCGCCATAAACATAAATTTTACCTGTAGTTACTAATTCTTTAGTGGAGCCAGCTACGATTTTTTGCCTCAATATTTCAGGTTTAACGAAAACGGGGTCAAAACGCTGATAGGTATATACATTCTCACAGGTGTCCTTTATACATGATTGTAAGGAAAAAGCGAGAAATAAAATAAAAAAGCCAACGGTGGAATTTTTCATAACCTAAAGATTTAATGTTACATTAATTAACTCTCAGTGATGATAACGCAATGTGTTGAAAATTCGTTGGCTGGGATTGAATAAAATTAAAATCTTTTTGAAAAACTGGGAGAACCAAGCATTGACATAGGATAGGTTATTCCCAATTCAACCTGATAATCAAGTAGTTCCTTACGTGACATAGTATTAAAGGCGATTAATTTTTCTGCCGGGACAAACTTCAACTGGGGCAACCAATGTTTAACAAAGGAGCCATTAGGATCATATTTTGACATTTGAGTCTGTATGTTGAAAATCCTGTCTTCCCTGGGGTCAGAACCTACGCCAGCCACATAATTCCAGTTACCATAGTTACTACAGACATCATAATCTATGAGAAATGATTCAAAATATTCAGCACCTAATAACCAATTAACTTTCAGATCCTTTGATAAAAAACTGGCTACAACCTGTCTCCCTCTGTTAGACATAAAGCCAGTTTGTTTCAATTCCCTCATATTTGCATCAATAAATGGAACACCTGTTTCACCGTCGGCCCATTTTTGAAAGGTCTTCATATCTGTTTTAAAAGCTGGATTCTTTAGATTCCTGGGGCCTCCTAGTTTAAAAATTTGATTTTTATACTTCTTTCCCATTAATCTGAAGAAATCTCTCCAAAGTAATTCAAAAATAAGCCAGTAAGTACTTTCATTGGATTTTCTCTCTCTTTCAAATTTTCTGATTTCCTGGTAAATCCTTTTTGGAGAAATACAACCGATGGCTAACCAGGGTGAAAATCTGGAAGAGAAATTTCTTCCCAGTAATTCATTTCTTGTTTGTTTATATTGTAGAATACCCTCATTTTGCCACAAATACTCATTTAATCTATCAAGGGCAGCCGATTCTCCGCCGACAAAACCAGATAAAGATAAATTATCAACATCATGAAAGCCTAATTTGGTCATAGAAGGAATCTCACCTGCTGACAAATCGACAGATAATGGTTTAAAGGTAGTAGTTGGACTTAAAAATGGTTCCCTAATGGGGATAATCCTTTCAACTTCCTTTCTGAATTGAGTAAAAACATCAGGGGTATGAGAAACTGGAAATGGTAAATCGGCAGTATGATAAAGCATTTTACCTCTGAAATAAACCAATTCTCTGCCATCAAGCCAAAGAAGTTTTTCCAGGTTATCCTGAATTTTAACTTCTTCATCGGTCCTCTCTCTGTTACAAAAGATAGCTGTGGCTTTCGTCTGATCAGCAATCCTGGTTAATATCTCTTCCGTATGTCCAGTTCTCACTATGAGGTCCGAGCCTAACTTTTTCAGGTTATTTCTCAAATCAGCAAGGCTTTCCAATAAAAATTTTAGTCTGAAAGCCCCCGTTTTAGGAAATCCAAATGAAGTTTTACCAAAAATCTGCCTCTCATCTAAAACATAAACAGGTATGATTTCTTTTGCTTGTCGTATTGCCTCACAAAGTGCTTCATTGTCGTGCAACCTCAAATCTTGTCTAAACCATAAGATGACCCTTTCCTTAAGCATAAAATTTAGTTAAGTGATTCGTTTTTAGATAAACAAGAATAACTTAGGTATGTTTTTAAAGTTAGAAATAAATTATTGATCATAAAATGATTTATATTGGGACCTAAATGCCATCGACATGAAAAACTATATCTATCAGCTACTGATATACCCTATGATTTTCTCAGCAAGTCTTTTTAAGCTTGCTGGTCAGGAAAATGTACCTTTCCTTTTATACAACAGTAAAGGTGAAAAAGTGGATTATGAAAAATTATTAAAATCGTCAAGTGAAAATGATGTTGTTTTTTTTGGTGAATTACATAATAATCCGATTTCTCACTGGTTACAACTAAAACTTACCGAAGATGTCTTTGAACTGAAAAAAGGAAAGCTTATTTTAGGCGCTGAAATGTTTGAAACAGACGATCAATTAGTCATTAATGAGTATCTGGCTGGTCAGATTAATGTAAAGAATTTTGAAGAAGAAGTTAAACTCTGGAAAAATTACAGTACGGATTATAAACCATTAATGGAATTTGCAAAGTCAAAAAAAATTGCATTTCTAGCCACGAATGTACCCCGACGCTATGCCAATTTAGTTTTTCGATTGGGTCTGGAGGGTTTAAATGACTTAAATGAAGTAGCTAAAAATAACCTGTTACCCCCGCTACCTATTCCCGTGGATATGGAATTACCAACTTACAAGAAAATGATATCTATGATGGGAAACCATGGCGGTAATTCATCTGACAACATGGTCAAGGCACAGGCTATCAAAGATGCAACTATGGGATACTCCATATCAAAAGCCATAAAAAAAGATTTTCTATTTATCCATTACAATGGCGCCTATCATTCCGATGAAAAGGAAGGAACGGTGTGGTATTTAAATAAATACAAACCAGGATTAAAAATTTTAAATATCTCCACGGTGGAACAAGATAAAGTGGATGTATTACACGCAGAAAATCTAAATAAAGCTGATTTTATTTTGGTGGTATCTGAAAAAATGACAAAAACGTACTAAGGTGAAAAAAAAAGCCATTTTCATCCTATACCTTTTATCTTTATCATCTTGCGGAAAAACAAACTATCCCCAGGGTAAAATATTGTATGAAAATTTCTGTGTAAGTTGTCACATGTCAGATGGTTCAGGGTTAAAATCATTAATTCCAACCTTAGTTAAGGCAGATTATTTGCTTGAAAACCCCTTAAAGACCGCTTGTATCATTAGAAATGGCCTTAAAGATACCATACTAGTGAATGGCAAAGTTTACAATCAGGAAATGCCAGCCATTCCAGTCCTTTCAGAATTTGAAATTGCGAATATAATGAATTATATATACTCCTCCTGGGGTAATGATATGCCATACATAACCCTTGAGGATGTTAAAATATCATTGGATCGTTGTAATGTTCAGTAATGTTTGAAAAAATGTATTGAAAAACTAAATTACCTCGTTATTTTTGATAAATCATCTGGAATTGATCCGGAAAAAATGTACTTATGAAGATAAAATTTGCTTTCAAAATCATTTTAGCTGCTTTGCTATTCCTACATCTGGAAACAGCAAAAAGTCAAATCAATACAGGAAATAATAACGTATCCTTAATTCAGGGGGCTGACACGTTGTTTATATGTGACACGGATGTCCAGGTTAAATTGCAGGCAATTTCCGCGGTATATCATAAATGGACACCAGCCAGTATCTTTGATAATGCTAACATCCAGAACCCTTTAGCTAAGCCAGCTCAATCGGGTTGGGTTTTTTTATCCGCTTTGGTTAACGGAACGATATGGAAAGATTCCGTTTACCTGAATATTATAAAACCAGCTTTAATAAAAGGTGTTTCCAACGAAAATCCTGTTTGCGCAGGTGCTCCACTGTTATTACCTATTCAATCCAATACAGGATCTCAGGGTATTACCTGGATATCTGATGAAAAAATAAGTATTCAGAATAATGGAAATGCCATTATTTATCCTAATAAATCTGGTAGCGTTACCGTAAATCAACAAATTGGCGCATGCAAACTTACCACTTCCTTTTCATTTCAGGTGAAAGCAACCAGCGTTAAAATTCTAAATGAAGGCGATACCATTGAAATATGTAAGGGTAGTAAATTAACGCTTAAAGCAGAAACAAATACCGGGAATAATGCCAGCATAAACTGGCTGCCATCAGACAAATATATTGATAATCCCAGAGGTGGTTCCGTTAAGGTAGAACCGATTGTATCAACCACTTATATTGCCAGTTTCGAACAAGACGGCTGTTTAGTCAAAGACTCTGTTAGAATCAGGGTGGATTCCCTTCCTGCCAAATTAATTATTTCTAAAGATGAGAATAAAGAACAATATTGTCAGGGTACTATAGTAAAATTAACTTCGCAGGTTTATAATCCGGCAGATTTTCCAGATATTAAACACAAATGGTTTCCATATAAAGGATTTGAATCCCCCGATTCCCTTTATAATCTGGTAATTACTACTATTGACAGTATCATATTATTCAGGGCTACTACCAACCATGCATGTCGTGACACACAACCCGCCATTATTCCAGTTATTAAACCAAAGGATTTAAAACTGGTACCAAAAGATACGACCGTTTGTTTTGGAGAGAAAGTTACATTGAATCTGTCCTTTTCAGGGCCAGGCGAAGTTTCCTGGGAACCCGAAGATGTAGTATCATGTAAAAGCTGCAAAAATCCTACCCTTTTTCTAACCCAGTCCAAAGAAATAAAAGCTACCGTAAAAGAAAAGGATTGTCCTTCAACAATAACCGCAAAAATAAATATCATACCTCCTCCCGCTATAGGTTTTAACACAAAGACAACCATCTGCAGAGGTGAAGAACTACAATTATTACTCAATAATGATCCTAAGGTAAGCTATACCTGGAGTTCGTCCACTGATCCAGCCTTCACCTCAACAAATCCCTTAATAAAGGTCAAACCATTAGTTAACACTACTTACACGGTAAAAGCACAACAGGGTACCTGTGCACCAACCTCCGCCTCACTGACCGTTTCAGTGATTCAACCATCAACCGTAACCATTCCATCAAATCTGACTATTTGCCCTGGCGTTCCTTTAAATCTGGAAGCAATCGGAAATGCTGTTGTTGGTGTTGAGCAACAATATAAATGGCTTTATAATAATCAAACGACTTTAGGCCCTAAACTATCCCTGCCTGGCCTCACGAACACAACCACTTTTATCATGGATTACACCTACGGTCCTAATTGTGGCAGTGAAAGAAAATCAGTAACGGTTACTGTTGCACCGCTTCCCAGATTGACAAATTTTAAAATAGAGCCAGCTGAGAGCACAACAACAGGCGTCCCACTTGGTGAGAAAGTTATTATCACAGCCAATCTAAATCCATTAAATCTTGCAGGGATTACCTACACGTGGAAAGCAAATGGGAAGGATATTCCAGGTACAACTCCCCTGCTGGAACATGTACCAACTGATAATCCTACGGTTTATACCTTACTCATAAAGAATACAAATGGATGTGAGATAAGTTTTAATTCGCCACCTGTAACCGTGTTAGCCCCCGTATTTGATATTCCCAGTGCTTTCACACCTGATGGTGATAATGTGAACGATTTTTTCAACGTTGTTTACAGAGGAAAAATAGATATTACTACCTTCAAAATATTTAACAGATGGGGTCAACAGGTTTATAACAATGATACACCAGTCACTGGCTGGGATGGCAAACATAATGGGGGAGATTCCCCTAGTGATGTTTACGTTTATTACATCATTATTAAATATCCGGATGGTAAGGAATTCGTTAAAAAAGGAGATTTAACTCTTTTCAGATAGCATGGAAGGCAGACAAAATATCCTCCTTAAGGCTGATTAGATGTAATTTATTTTCTTCATCCAGATGTTGGTATCTATTATATGCCCTTTGTATGGTTTGTTTTTCTCTGATGAAAAGAGATAAATAAGCCATCAGGGACATTATAATAAATATAAAAATGATGCAGGTATTCAGGAAAACTGATAAAAAAATAAAAAGAATAAAATAAATTAAATAAGCACCTAAACCAGCGGCAAATCTGACTGGTGATTTAAATGAAAGATGATTCACCTTATTGTTCGTAATCCAGTCAGCAAATTTTGTTACCGGGGCTGCAAAAAGATTGGCTGAAAAGGTTATAAATCTGAAGAATGGGTTATCATAAGACCAGGATTTATTATAAACCTTTCCAATCACCTTATCGTTCATTTGCCATTTTTTTAATAAGGATTCGTAAGTTTTTATTTTATAAAGAACATCTTCCTTTAGGGAATTACCAGCCATCTCATTCCAGAATGAAACTACTTTTTGTTCTTTCCTGAGTTGAACATCCTGATTAATATAAAAAGGCCAAAAGGGAAAATCCTCTGCATTTCGTGTCATTTCCAAAAAGAATTCAACCAGTTTGTCATCTTTTTCATTTTCGATGATAACCATGTTTTTCTTTAACGCAATTTCAACTGCCTTTAGTAAATGATGATGTTCAGGAATTTTTCCATCCTTTATATAAGAACGGACAGAAATAGGTTCTCCAATATGCAAATAAGCGGTTGTTCTGAATGCCAGGGCATCTGCATAATTTACACCAACCGGCAAAATAAATAAATCTTCCATATCTGGAAATTGGGCGAGTGTCCCAAAAGCAATTCTTGCAATACCCCTTTGAATTGGTCTTAATCTTTTTTCGTGTTCCGTCCTTCCTTCAGGAAATAAAGCGACGATTTTACCTTTTGAGAGATACTCAAAGCATAAAGAAAAAGTATCATAATTATGCTTGAGCGAACCAAAGCCTGATTCTTTTTGTCTGAAAACAGGAATCATATTTCCCTGTTTTAAGAGAAATCGAAAAAATGATTTATTAAAATGGTCCCCTCTAACTAAAAAATGAATGGGTTTATTCAGATTAGCAGCCATTATAACAGGTTCAAGAAACGCCGTTGGGTGATTTAACGCTAATATATATGGTTTATCCCCGGGTATATTTTCAAATCCCGACAGGTGAATATGACGGAAATATACTTTTAGCCCAATTTGAACCAATGGTTTGAGAAAAAAATACAACATAAAGAGAATCCTGTTTATTAGAATGTTTACCTTCAATGAAAATTACCAAAGGTACTTCTAAAATCTTATGGAAGAAAAAAAAAGATTAATCTGCATTGGTGGTCCTACTGCCTCTGGAAAAACAGCCCTTGCCATATCATTAGCTCAGAAGTATAAAACTGAAATTATTTCTGTTGATAGCCGTCAGCTTTACCGTGAAATGAATATTGGCACAGCTAAACCTACCTCCAGTGAATTAGCATTAATTCCACATCATTTCATAAATCATGTATCTGTTCATCAGCATTATGATATCGGTATTTTTGAAAAAGAAGTACTTAAAATTATAACCGAAAAATTTAAACATACCGACATCCTGATTGCTGCAGGTGGCAGCGGATTATATTTCAAAGCCATCATTGAAGGCATAGATGAATTCCCCGAAGTTGGACAGGATATAAACTCTACTTTACAAAAAGAATATCAGGAAAAAGGATTAAATTTTCTGCAACAATTACTTAAAGACGTAGATCCTGATTATTATAAAACCGCAGACATTAATAATCCTGTAAGACTTATCAGAGCTATCAGCATGTATCAGGCAACCGGATTTCCCTTTTCATCCTTCAGAACAGGGAATAAAATAAGCCGATTTTTTGAAACTCATTGTTATTACTTAAGTCCACCAAGAGATATTCTTTATGAAAAAATTAATACAAGAGTAGAAAAAATGATAACCGACGGCCTTATTGAGGAGGCACGTACTTTATATGAGTATAAAAATCTTAAAGCGCTTCAAACAGTTGGTTATACAGAATTATTCAAATTTTTTTCAAATGAATATGATATCAATGAGGCCATTTCAAAAATTAAACAACATACCAGACAATATGCAAAAAGACAATTAACCTGGTTTAATAATGTTGGAAACTGGAAGAAATGGGAGAATCAGGATGTGTTTTTATTCTGAACAAATTTTTATTTGCTTAATTATATTCCATAAAATAAAATTTTTCAAATTTTTTAGTTAATATTGAGCATAATAAAGAAATTTTTGTCTTGATTAAAACATTTACGAAATGAAATTTTACGATTTCGTCATAGCAGGTGCAGGATGTTCGGGGCTCAGTTTGGCAACAGCTTTGGCTAAAGCAAAAATTAATAAATCTATTTTATTGATAGACAAAAATATACATACAAACCAAGACAAAAACTGGTGTTTTTGGGAAAATGCCTCCGCCCCATTTCCACCCTTTAAAGTTACCAAATGGCAAAACCTGTCCTTTTATGCAGGTAATTATGAGAAGAAAGAAAAAATTCTTCCTTTCAGATATGTAGGCATAAGATCTGAAGATTTTTACAAATACAGTTATGATTTGTTAAGTAATACCAGCGACATTGACATTAGAGAAGAAAATATTGAAAAAATTTATGAACTCAAAGACGGAGCTTGTCTTGAAACAAAAACGCAAAAATTTCATTGTCGTTATCTGTTCAATTCTACCGGGAACTATTCAAAACCTGTTATCAATAACGCTTCTTTGAAGCAGCATTTTCAAGGTTGGCTTATAAAAACCGAGGGGCATTCCTTTGAATCAGATACAGTGACCTTTATGGATTTTAGAACAGAACAACATAATGATATTCGCTTTTTTTATGTCCTTCCATTCACTAACAGGGAAGCGTTAATTGAATATACTGTTTTCTCGGAAAATTTACTCCAGGATAAAGAATACGATGATCAAATAGGAAAATATATCCGGGAAACCTTAAAAATTGATGCTTTTTCAATTCAGGAAAAAGAAAAGGGGGTCATACCAATGTCCTTTATAAATCCAGCAGATAACCATTCGTATATTGTACCTATCGGAATTGCTGGCGGAGCACTGAAGCCAAGCACTGGGTTTGCATTTTCCCTTATTCAAAAGCAGGTTAATCAAATTGTAAAAGCCATTCAATCAGAATCTTTTCATTTTAACAGGAAAATAAGACAAACCAGATTTTCCTTTTATGATAAAATATTACTTTACCTGCTTCAGCATAAGGAAATCAAAAAGGATGATATATTCATTTCCTTATTTAAAGGAAACCATTTTCATTCTATATTAACCTTTTTGTCAGAGAAAACTTCCATTTTGAATGAAATGAAAATATTCTCTACCCTTCCTATCAGCGTGTTTTTGAATGCTTTAATAGAAATGTATTTGCCAGGAAGAAAAAAAGAAAGACCATTTTCTCCTGTTTATCAAACCATGAGATGATATATGAGGAACCCTAAAATACACATATTAGTGCAGTTGGTTACCATGATTATAGTGATGTTAAATTTTATCAGTCATGAACTTTTAGTATCTGGTTCTTTAATCATTGCTGTAGCTTTAATTGTACTAATTGGTATTCCACATGGGGCCAATGATCATTTATTATTCTTCAACTTATTTAAAAAAAGAGCCATTGAAGAAGGCAGCAAAACCACTTTGTTTTTTCTCTATTATCTGGGACTTATTTTTCTTTATGTTTGTTCCTGGTTCTTTTTGCCGGCCTTTTCATTAGGGATATTTATTTTAATATCTATTTATCATTTTGGGCAATCAAACCTTTACAGCATTCCTTTGAGATCTGCCAAAGGAAAGTTGTTATCGATCTTTTTGTCCGGCACATTTGTTTTATTAACACCCATTCTTGCCCATATCGAAACCGCCTTGCCCATCATTGAAATCTTGTCGAAAAAGACAGATTTACCTTTTATTTCCAATGATTTTGGTAAAAACCTGGCTTTATTATTAGGTATTTTGATGCTCTTACACTGGTGTTTAATAATATTGCTTAAATTAATAAGCATCGAAAAGGGATTATTTGAAATCGTAAATGTCTTGTTATTGTTTGGTCTGTTTTACTATAGTCCTTTATGGATAGGATTTGCGATATATTTTACTCTTTGGCATGCCGTTCCATCAATTGAGGATCAAATCAACTTTTTTAAGCGAACCCGGTCGGCCTATAATTTAGGAAAATACCTAAGAGAAATTTTTCCTTTTTCCGTAGTTGCACTTTCCGGATTATTCTTTGCTTATCAGTTTTCAGAAAATATTATTTCCGTGAACCAAGCTATTGCTCTTTTGTTTTCCTTCATAGCTGTCATAACCCTGCCACACATGATTATGATGGATTTGTTGTATCAGGGCATTGAAGAGGAAAAAACAGAAGAAAACCTAAATATGTAATTTTTTAACAACTTAAATAAATTTTTTGCTATGGATGCATTACAAAACTTTTCAAACTTGTTCCTTGCGACTTTAAAGGAAGGTGATTATGTAGGCTTTACATTTTTCATTGGCTCAATGGCGATGTTAGCTTCCACTGTTTTCTTTTTCGTTCAAATGACAAATGTTGCTGGCAAATGGAAAGATTCCCTTTTAATTTCTGGTTTAATTACAGGAATTGCAGCAGTTCACTATTTCTACATGCGTGGATTCTGGGCTGAAAATGGAACTTCACCTACCTCATTCCGTTACATTGACTGGATTCTTACCGTACCATTAATGTGCGTTGAATTTTATTTGATTTTAAAAGCATTTGGTGCAACTATTTCCTTGCTATGGAAAATGATTGGCTACTCCTTATTAATGCTTATCGCTGGTTATTTGGGTGAAACTGTTTACCGTGATCAGTCCGTGATGTGGGGTTTCATTTCAACTATCGGTTATGTAGGTATTTTGTATGAAGTATGGATGGGATCAGCTAAGAAATTAGCAGGAAACTCAAATGATCCGGCTCTACAAGGTGCTTTCAAAACACTTGGCTGGTTTGTACTGGTTGGTTGGGCAATTTACCCGATTGGTTATATGACAATCCCTGGTGGATGGCTTGATGGTGTATTACCAATTGAATCATTAGACATCATTTACAACATAGGTGATGCAGTTAACAAAATTGGATTTGGTTTAGTCATTTATTCATTGGCTGTTTCCAAATAAATAATTTTCCCTTTCATTGAGGAATACATCTCGTATGTATTCCTCTTTTATTTTTTAGACCATATATGAAAAGGACATTTTCCCACCGTTTCCTCCTTTTCAAGCTTCCATACCGGTGAATTATAATAAAAATTGGGGCTGATGACTTCGTTGTCAAAATTAGTATGAAAAACCTGCATAGTAGAACCTGCATTTGGAGGTACTATCCAGCTCCAGTCGGCCATAACATTTCTTCCCTGTTTTTTCTCCTGGTTTATAAATTTCATAAATTGATCTGACGCCTCATGATGATCTGTAATTGAAATCCCTGCCTTTTCAAAAGAATATTTAACTGCATAATTCAACTCAATCAAAGCCCGATCCTTCCAGAACCTATCTTTTCCGTTAACATTTAACCCCATCTTTTCTGCAATTAAGGGTAATTTATTATATCTTGAAAAATCACCCAGATTTCTTGAACCAATTTCTGTTACCATATACCAGCCATTAAAGGGTGCTGCAGGATATCGAATACCACCAATTTCCAGCACCATATCTGAGATGACGGGTAATGCATTCCATTTTAATTGTAATTCACTAAACCATGGAAAATCGGGATGTATAATATTGACTTCTTTTACATATTCAGGGGGGATTTCAAAAAACAATGGATTTTTTCCCTCAAATTGAAATACTACAGGCAGCACGTCAAATTCGGTACCTCTACCCTTCCATCCCAGAGACTGACATTTTTCTGTAAAAGCCAGCTGGGCCGGATCACCTGTGATAGTACCATTCCTTGATTTGTATCCCGCATATCTTATCCATTGACTATTCCAGAACCTGATAGGAGCATCACCTGAATTATTTTCGGGTGAAAATAAGGTCAGGATGGGTTTAATTTTTCCATTTCCAAACGCCATTTCCAGATGATTGAAAACTGCCATTTTCACCTCTTCTAAATGGGTAACCGATCTGCAATCTAAAACCTTAATGGACTTCCAGAATAATCTGCCTATACACCTGTTACTATTCCTCCAAGCTACTGAAGCACCAAATTCTATTTCTTCAAGGGTGTGAACATAGGTTCCAGTTTTTTCTATGTCATTCCTTACCTCAATTAATCTTTCCCTTAACCCTGATTTATTTGATTCTTTATAATATAAGTTTAAAAATTCAGTGGCATTTTGATACAATAAATTCACCGTTAAGAATTTTTAAATGGTTTAAAATACGTTAGCAGACATAACAATGCATTTTGTTTTTATGTTTAAAGTGATTTTTGAATTCTTACATTATTAATTTCAATATATTGCAGCATAGTTTAAAAAAAATACTAATGATCTGGAAACAACCCATTAATGAAACTGTAATTAACGATATGGGTAAAAGTACCCTTATGGAAAACCTTGGAATTCAAATTTTAGAGATTGGAGATGACTTCATTAAAGCTTCCATGCCAGTAGATCACCGGACTGTTCAGCCTTTTCGTATTTTACATGGCGGTGCCAGTGTGGCTTTGGCTGAATCACTAGGTAGTTTTGCCGGAACGCTCTGTCTTGAAAATTTAAATACACACACAATAGTCGGTGTAGAAATAAATGCAAATCATTTAAAAGCGGTAAAAGAAGGAGAACCCCCCGTAGTTGGCACAGTTAAACCAATTAGAATTGGAAAAACTATTCAGGTTTGGCAAATTGACATAGTCAATGCTAAAAACCAATTAACTTGTACTTCCAGAATAACTTTAGCCGTTATTCCCATTAAATAAGATTATGAAAAAATTACTTTTTCTTTTCATTTTAGCACCAACTTTTCTTGCCTCCCAGGATGTCTTGAAGTATCCAAATAATTTTAATTCCATTGATATAAATCTGAATCGCTTAAGTCAGACAGATGAATTTACCCAATATAATGATATTTGGGGATTTGTAGGAAAGGATGGTCTTGAGTATGCTATTTTAGGAACAACCACTGGAACCGCTATTTATTCACTAAAAGACCCCAAAAAGCCAAAAAGGGATACATTCATACCAGGAAATACCTCTATCTGGAGGGACATGAAGTCCTTTAAAAATCACGTTTATGTAACGGCTGATCAAGGTAATCAGGGCGTTTTAATCATTGATATGACAAGTGCTCCATCAAAGATCACTTATAAATATAGCAGACTGGCAGCTCCAACTCCTGTAAATCCTGGAAATGTAGGCAATTGCCATAACCTATGGATCGATGAAAAAGGCTTTATGTATTTATCAGGCTGTTCACCCCAGTCCGGTGGTGTCTTGATTTATGATCTAAATATAAATCCTGATGAACCTGCTTTTGTAGGTGCATCTGAAGCAGTTTACAGCCATGATAATTATGTTAGAGGAGATACCCTGTATAGCGCTGAAATTTATGCAGGTAATTTTTCAGTTTACCATATCAAAGATAAAAAAAAT
>Ga0172372_10000562_pt1 | contig 57030 bp, 48 predicted proteins | sample LakKiv5m_2_FD_114544 | JGI IMG/M metagenome (GOLD analysis project Ga0172372, IMG submission 114544) | Freshwater microbial communities from Kabuno Bay, South-Kivu, Congo - kab_092012_9.5m | ecosystem: Environmental > Aquatic > Freshwater > Lake | place: Democratic Republic of the Congo...
AGCGCAATCACGTTACTTTTTGTCACGGCGTATCAATCCTTTGATGGAAAAGTGGAGACTCAGCATCCCCACGATACGCCGCCTTACCCCTTCACGCCGTCACCAACTTTCGCGCATAGCTCCTTTACGGCTGTCGACGGTCTCTCTTTCGAAGTTCCCGAAGGCGGCATCTTTGGCTTTCTTGGCGGCAATGGTGCTGGGAAGACAACAAGCCTGCGCATGGCGCTCGACATCATCCGCCCGACATCGGGGACCATCGAAATTCTCGGTCGCAGGCCGGGCCGGGAGAATGCTGCCGAAATCGGCTTCCTTCCCGAGGAGCGAGGCCTCTACCGTCGCATGACGGTGATCGACACCATCGTTTACTTCGGCCGCCTCAAGGGGATGGATGCAGCCACCGCCAAGAAGGAAGCCGAACGTCTGATCGAACGTTTCGGACTTGGCGGATGGACCAAGGTGGCCGTCGAAAAACTGTCGAAAGGCATGTCGCAGAAAGTGCAGGTCGCGGCCGCGATGGTAAACCGTCCAAGACTGCTCATCCTCGATGAGCCTTTCTCGGGTCTCGATCCGGTGAACCAGAAAGTGCTCGAGGATCTTGTGCTGGAAACGGCGCGGGCCGGCTCGACCGTGGTGTTCTCGACCCACATCATGCAGCACGCCGAACGGTTGACGAACCGTCTCGTGTTGCTGGCTCGCGGGCGCACGGTCTTCGAGGGCACACAGGAAGAGGCGCGCGCACAGCTTCCCAGCCGGCTGACGCTCGTGTCGGAAGCCGATCCCTCAAGCCTCCCAGGCGTTGCATTCGCGCGCAGAACGAAGGGCGCAGAAGGATGGGCGAGTTGGGACGTCTCGCTGATGGCAGGCGCCACGCCCGGCGACCTGCTTCAGACCTGCACGCGAACTGGTTTTGCGCTCCGGGGCTTCGAGAGTCACCGTCCCAGCCTGCACGAAGTCTTCATCCACCTTGTCGGCTCCAGCCAGGAGACACCGTCATGAGAAGCATCATCCTTGTCGCGGCGCGCGAGTACAGGCAGATTGCCGCAACCCGCGGCTTCTGGGTGATGTTGCTCGTCCTTCCGGTTGTCATCGGCATCAGTCAGGTCGCAGGTCGATACTTCCGGCCCCCATTGGACTCGGCCTATGTGCTCGTGGACCAGTCGGGGCAGTACGACTCCGCCATCGACCGCCGGCTCCTGCTCAACTACCAGCGGGTCGAACTCGGCGCTTTCTCCGCCTACGTGCAGCGCTGGAACCTGTCGAACGTCGAACCGGACGCGGTCTGGGCGAAAGGTGAGCGATGGTTTCCCGATGCCCAGGTCGAACAGTTCCTCTCCAATGGCGGCATCGAAGCCGCCTGGAGCAGGGTCGCGCCGGCCAAGCCACGAGAGGCGCCCGACTACGAGATTGATCCTCCCGCCTATATACGCGCCCCGCTGCCCGCCGGGGTTGTCGCCAGTGCAGGGCCTGAGGCGTTTGCCGAAGGCTTAGCCGGTCCTCTAGGGGGCGGCGAAATCGACACGCCACTGGGAAGACGGCCTCTTGCGCTCGCAGTCTGGATTCCACCGGAAATCAACGATGCGTCGCCGGTGCGCATGTGGACCAACGGTGCGCCCAACAACACGCTGGTGGACAATGTCCGCAACGAGGTCACGCGCATCCAGCGGGCCCGCGCGCTCCAGGCCAGTGGTCTTGCGCCTGACGTCGTGGAAGGCATCGCCAACAACACGACCCCGATCAGGCTCAGCGCGCCGCCGCAGGGGGCTGGGCGGGAGCAGGTGGCGATCCGCTCCGCCCTGCCGCTGGCCATGGTGTATCTTCTGCTGGTCACCGTAATGACCACGGGCTCGATGATGCTGCAGAGCGTGATCGAGGAGCGGTCAAACAAGCTCCTGGAATCCATTCTGGCCACGGTTCACCCCTCGCAACTGATGTATGGCAAGCTGCTCGGTCTCGGCGCGATCGGCCTCACCATCCTCGGCGTCTGGGTCGGGGCCGCCGTTGGCGCGGCTCTCTCCGTGCAGGGCGTTGTAGCAGATATCGTCAAGCCATCGCTGTCGGCGATCGAACCCTGGATGTTCGGAGCCATGCTGTTCTACTTCTTTAGCGGCTACCTGATCATTTCGATGCTTTATCTTGCGATCGGCGCGCTCTCCAATTCGCTGCAGGACGCCCAGGCCTATCTCATGCCAGTGATCATGATCATCATGCTGCCGGTCGTTTTCATGATGGTGTCGGTCCTGCAGCAGCCGAACGGCGTCTTTCCCGTCCTGATGTCCTGGATCCCGCTCTACACACCGTTTGCGATGCTGGCCCGCCTTGGCGCCGGCGTCGACTTCATCGAGGTGATCGGCACGGGCGTCATGCTCGCGGCGTTCGTTGCGCTCGAAATGATCCTGCTGGGCCGTCTCTTCCAGGCGAGCCTGCTGCGCACCGGCCAGCCGCCCAAGCTTGGCGCATTCCTCGCGATGATGCTGGGCAAGAATACCGGTTAGACGAACGCCCCGGCTCGCAACAGCACGTTTCCTCCTGTTTCGAGCTTGAAGCGGGCGATGCCGGCGCCCGACTGTGTGTTGACGCCGCCGAGGTCGAGAATGGCGACGCCCTGCATACGAAGGTCCTTCATCGCAGTCCAGAGAATGAGGTTGTGCGCGGCGCGGCTGCGTCCTTCCTCGCTCGTCCAGCCAACATGGTAAGTCGCCCGGCGCCCATGGACGAGGAACAGCATTCCGGCCACCGCATCCCGCTTCAGATCGGCGCGAAACACTGCCAGCCCAGCCGACTTGTCGCCCTTTGCGCCGACGGCCTTCGCGTCCTGCCAGCGTTCGGTCATTTCAATGGGCATCGCGCGATAGCCGCGATTCACCCGCTGCCTGGCCTCGGCATCCAGTAGCCAGCGATATTGGGCCGGCTTCACGCCTGCCTTCTGAACCACGAGATCGGACCGCTCGGCCTTGGACAGGCGGTTGCGCCAGCCCTGGTCCATGGAAGCGCGCAACGCATCCTCGTCCTTCGCGAGGTCAAGCAGAACAGTCGCATCGCCTGTCATCACGCGCTTCAGGCCCTTGAGCCCGTCGCTCATCGGCTCATCAGGCGTGATCACCAGCAGGCGCGGCCACTTCTGAGGCAACGACGACTTGAGCAACCGGAATGCAGCCTGCTTCTCTTCGGCAGATGCATTTCCCACCCAGACCGGGCCGTGTGTGCACAGCGCGAACCGGCCAACAAGCGCGAAGGGTCGGGCCGTCACCTGAGCCAGCGCAAGCAGCGATCCGTCCGCCCGTCGTACAGCGGCTCGAAGCACGTCGACGCCCGGCGAACTCGCCGTAAGGGCTGCGCCGTAGGCCCAATCCTGCTGATAGCTGGCGGCCGCCGAGGCGTGTGCGTCGTCCCACGTCCCTCGCGACGTGTCGTTCCAGCTGATGCCCAATCCGCCCGCACGACTCATTCGCCAATTCTTAGCGGTTTCCCCTCCCAATTGGTGAACAAGCGGGAGACACTATGGCGCGGGCCAAGATCCAGACTGTCGCAGGCCACCGTCTGCCCGAGCCGCGCCTCACGCCGATGGCCATCTGGCTCGTGTTTCTCTGGGTGGGCTTGCCCATCCTTGCGATCGGCGGACTGCTCGACGTGGTCGCGCAGACCGTCTTCGGCCTCTGCACCGGCCTCTGGTGCTACGCAACCCCTCCGGCCTGACCGCGCACCGCCTTCCACGCCGCAAGCATGGCCTTCGCGGACAGATCGATGTCCGTCTCCGTCGTCGTCTCGTTGATGACAGAAACGCGCATGATCTGCCGTCCGCGCCACAACGCGCCGCCAACGAAGCACATGCCGTCCGCCTGGGCGCGGGCGATCGTCGCCTGTGTCTCGGCATCATTGCCGAAATGAACAGCCACCTGGTTCAGTACGACGTCGTTGAGGATTTCGGCGCCGCCGGCCGACAGGATCCGGGCCATCCGCTGCGCAAGGGCGCAGTGGTGCGACACCATCTCTGCGATCCCGCGTCGACCGAGGTGGCGGATCATCGCCCATGTCGCAAAACCCCGCGCGCGACGCGATAATTCGGGGACATAGTCGGCCGGCACGCGCGTGCCTTCGCCCGCGCTTGGCAGGTAGCTCGCGGCGATCTGCATCGCCCGCCGATGCGACTTCGGATGGCGCACAATCGCATAGGCCGAATCGTACGGTGTCTGCAGCCATTTGTGGCCGTCGACCGACCATGAGTCCGCACGCTCAATGCCGCGCCCCAGTTCGCGATGACTCTCTGTCGCACGTGCCCAGAGGCCGAATGCGCCGTCGATGTGAAGCCAGGCTCCGCTCGCATGGCACGCCTCTGCGATCGGAACGAATGGATCGAAAGACCCCGAGTTGATGTGCCCCGCCTGTGCGATGACGATAGCTGGTCCGGACGCCTTCCGGATCGCATCGACCGCCGCGTCCGCGAGCATCGCTCCATTGGCGTCGACCTCGACCCGCACCAGCCGTCTATCGCCGAAGCCGAGATACTTTAGGCCGGCAAGAATCGTTGAGTGCGCCTCTGCGCCTAGGATCACGGTGATGGGCGGGCCGCCCGTCATCCCCTCGGCTTCGATGTCCCATCCTGCGCGTCTAAGCACCTCGGAACGCGCGGCGGCCAGACAGGTGAAGCTTGCCATCGTCGCGCCGGTCACAAAGCCGACCGAGGACTCACGTGGGAGATCCAGGAGTTCAAGCAGGGCCATAGCCGCGGTGGCTTCTGCGGCCGATGCTGAAGGAGTCGCAAAATGGTTCGCTGTGTTCTGTCCCCAGGCTGACGCCAACCAGTCGGCTGCAACGCCAACAGGGTTGCTGCCACCAATAACCCAGCCAAAAAAACGCGGCCCCGTCATGGCCGCAAGCCCCGGGCTCGCCAGGTCGATCAGCTCGCGGATCGCCTGTTCGGGCGCCAAGCCGTCCTGCGACAGGTCGATGGCGAAACGCCGCAGCTGCTCTTCATAAGCTACATCCGGCGTATGCCGACGCTCACGATCCCCGGCCCGGCGCGTCGCCGCATGATCTGCCACCTGCGCGAACAGGCCCTTCAGGTCCGTGGTATTCATGTCGCATCCTTCCAACGCGCATTGGCTAGCATGTCAGGAGAACGAGACACGCGCGAAAAAACGGCACGGCGCCAATGACGCCCGCGCCGGGCGATCAGGCAGCGGCGACGGGGTGCGCGTATGGCGTCGACTTCACGATTTCCAGCTCTTCCGGTGTCATCTCGGCGGGCACGTTGGCGAACAGCGGTGTTGAGAGATAGCGCTCACCGGTATCGGGTAGCATGGCAAGTATGTTTGCGCCCTTGTGCGCGCTCCTGGCCACCTCGACGGCAGCCGCAAATGTAGCGCCCGATGTGATGCCGACGAAGATACCTTCCTTCGTCGCGAGGTCCTGGCTGCATTTCATTGCATCGGGGTTCGACACGGTGAGGATCTTGTGGACGCGCGAGAGATCCACCTCCCCGGTCAGCTTCGGAATGAAGTCCGGCGACCAGCCCTGCATCGGATGCGGCTTCCATGCCGGATGCCCCGCCGCCGCGGTGCCATCCGGATTTCGCTGCTGCGACTGGCCGCTCGACAACATGGGGGCGTCGGCAGGCTCGCATACGACGATCTTCGTGCGCGGGCTTTCGCGCGCGAGCACGCGGGAGACGCCGTTCAGCGTACCGCCGGTGCCGAAACCGCTGACGAAATAGTCGAGACCGATGTCCTTGAAATCCGCGATGATCTCAGGCCCTGTCGTCTTCTCATGATAGGCTGGATTGGCCTCGTTCTCGAACTGGCGTGTCATGAACCAGCCATGCGCCTTGGCAAGCTCGATGGTCTTGTTGATCGCACCCGTCGCCCGCAGTGCGGCTGGCGTCAGCAACACTTTCGCACCGAGGAACCGCATCAGCTTCCGCCGCTCCACCGAGAAGCTCTCCGGCATCACGATCACCAGCGGATAGCCCTTGGCCGCGCAGACCATGGCGAGACCGATGCCGGTATTGCCTGACGTCATTTCGACCACCGTCTGGCCGGGCTTCAGTTCGCCAGACTTCTCCGCCGCCTCGATCACGCCGAGCGCCAGGCGATCCTTTACCGAGCCGAGAGGATTGAAAGCCTCGACCTTGACCCAGAGGTTCACGCCTTCCGGTGACAGGCGATTGATCTTGACGACTGGGGTGCGGCCGACCGTTTCAGTGATCGTGTTGTAGCGGGTCATTGTTGTTATCCTCTGCTTCGAGCCGGAAACTACTCCGGCGCCCGTCTGAAGCAACATGAACAACGCTCGGGCCGCTCATCAGCTTTTCTCATGGACCTGCGACAGATGAGGCCTTGGACTGGTCTTGAATCGGCCAACCTGCCAGACTCCGCCCATGGCCAAATCGACAACCGCCTTCGTCTGCCAGTCCTGTGGAACTGCCCATGCCAAATGGTCCGGCCGCTGTGAGGCGTGCGGCGCGTGGAACGCGCTAGTCGAGGAGAGCATTGCTGCGCCGCCGGGCGGACTTGCGGCCCCTGCCTCAGGATCGAAGCAGAGGACAAGCACTGTCGAGTTCGCTCCGCTCGACAGTGCCGATCCTCCGCCGCCGCGCATGTCCACTGGGATCAGTGAGCTGGACCGGGTTTTCGGTGGCGGGATCGCCCGGTCCTCCGCGGTGCTGGTCGGAGGCGATCCGGGCATCGGCAAGTCCACACTGCTCCTTCAGGCAGCCGCCGCGATGGGCAAAGCGGGTATCAAATCGGTCTACATTTCCGGCGAGGAAGCGATCTCGCAGATTCAGGGACGTGCACGCCGCCTGGGCGTCAGCAACGCCCCGGTCCAACTCGCCGCAGAGACGGACCTCCGCTCCATTCTCAAGGCGTTGAAGGCAGCCGCGCCGGAAATCATCGTGATCGACAGCGTGCAGACGCTCTGGTCGGACAGCCTGGAAGCCGCGCCGGGTTCAGTCGGGCAAGTCCGTGCCTGCGCCCAGGAACTCACGCGTTTCGCAAAGAAGACCGGCGCCGCGGTCATCCTCGTGGGTCATGTCACCAAGGACGGGCAGATCGCTGGTCCGCGCGTCCTCGAACACATGGTTGACGCTGTCTTCTATTTCGAGGGCGAGCGCGGTCACCAGTTCCGCATCCTGCGTTCAGTGAAGAACCGGTTCGGCCCGACGGACGAGATCGGCGTGTTCGAGATGGGCGAGCTTGGCCTCTCAGCAGCGCGCGATCCCTCAGCGATGTTCCTCGCGGGGGCTGATACGGAAACCTCCGGCCGCGCCGTTTTTGCAGCGATGGAAGGCTCGCGACCCGTCCTCGCCGAAGTCCAGGCCCTCGCCGGGCCCGAGGCGGCCGGATCCCCGCGACGGTCCATCGTTGGCTGGGACAATGCGCGCCTAGCCATGCTGCTGGCTGTCTTCGATGCCCGCTGTGGCCTCCGCTTCGGCATGCGGGATGTCTATCTCAGCGTCTCGGGGGGCTATCGTATCGCAGAACCGGCCGGCGACCTTGCGGCCGCTGCGGCATGCGCCTCTGCGCTGCTGGACAAGGCGTTCCCCAAGGGCGCTGTCTTTTTCGGCGAGGTTGCCCTCTCGGGGGCAATTCGGCCGGTCGGGCGCATTGAGCCGCGGCTGAGAGAGGCGGCGCGCCTTGGTTTTGCGAGAGCTTTTGTGCCAGCCGGGGCGCCCGAGACGGTCGACGGGATGACCGTCCATGGGCTATCCAGACTTCAGGACCTCGTGGACGTGCTTGGCGGGGGGTCCGAGTAGAGGGTCTGTCGCGATGCCCCCCTGGGTCTTCGATGCTGTCGTTATTGGCGTGATCGTGGTGTCGGCCGTCATGTCGGCCAGCCGCGGATTGATTCGTGAGATCTTCTCGATCATCGCGTTTATCGTCGGCCTTGTTGTCGCATGGTTCTGCATCCGGTTTGGTCAGGCCCCCCTCAAGGAGCTGATTTCTCCGGACGAACCCTCCGTCGTCCCGGCCATGATTCTATTCCTGGCAGGTTTCCTGGCCTCTTACGCGCTGGCTGCCTTTCTCGGGGCTCGTGTGTCGCGGCTGTTCAACGATTCTCCGGAGATCGGCGGACTCGATCGCCTGGCCGGGGCCGCACTAGGCGTGTCCAAGGCGCTCCTGGCCTGTGTCGGCTTCGTGGTTCTTCTGCATTTGGTCATTCGGCCGGGCGAGGAGCCGCCGGAGATTGCCAAGAGCATGACCTACCCATATCTGGACGGCGCTGCCGGACTGATCGGCGGCGGCTTGACTGGAGTCATCGAACTCGTCACCGGTCCGGCCAGCGCTGCGCCTGACACGCAGACGACCCAGTAACCCGCTTCGGAGTCGCCCTTGGCCAGTCCCGACCCGATCTTCGAGCCCGGACTGGAAGACGACGATTTCCGTCTCGGCGTAAAAGACGGAATGGGCCACAAGTGCGGGGTGTTTGGCGTCTTTGGGCGCGATGACGCCGCCATTCTCACCGCCCTCGGCCTCCACGCCCTGCAGCACCGCGGACAGGAGGCCTGCGGCATCGTCACCTTTGACGGCAAGGGCGGCACTTTCAGGTCCGAGCGACATATGGGTCTCGTCGGCGACAATTTTTCCGAGGCCGAAGGCGCCATCTCGCGTCTGCCCGGCCGTGCCGCGATCGGCCACAATCGCTACTCCACCTCTGGCCGTGTCGTGCTCCGCAACATCCAGCCGATCTATGCGGACCTCGCGCATGGCGGTCTCGCCCTCGCGCACAACGGCAACCTCACCAACGCCCGCGCGATCCATCGCGAGCTCGTGCAGAATGGCGCGATCTTCCAGTCCACGATGGACACCGAAGTCGTGCTCCAGCTCACTGCGCGTTCCATGCGCAACCGCATCGAGGACCGCTTCATTGACGCGCTACGCCAGCTTCACGGCGGTTACGCGTTCGTCGCACTCACCAATGACAAGCTGATCGGGGCGCGCGACCCATGGGGCCTACGCCCGCTTGTCCTCGGCGAGATCGACGGCGCGCCCGTGCTATGCTCCGAAACCTGCGCGCTCGACGCCATCGGCGCCAGCTTTGTCCGCAATATCGAGGCCGGCGAAGTCGTCGTGATCGACAAGGAAGGCGTCGAAAGTCTCACTCCGTTCCCGCAGGTCCATGCCTCACCCTGTGTGTTCGAGTTCGTCTATTTCGCGCGTCCAGACTCGATAATGCACGGCCAGTCCGTCTACGAGACGCGCCAGCGCTTCGGTCGTGTCCTCGCCCGCGAGTCGATGGTGGAGGCCGACCTTATCTGCCCCGTGCCCGATGGCGGCAACCCTGCGGCGCTCGGCTATGCGGAAGCCTCCAACATTCCGTTCGGCTTCGGCATCATCCGCAACCACTATGTCGGCCGAACCTTCATCCAGCCGACGCAGTCGGGCCGCCAGCGCTCCATCTCACGCAAGCACGCGCCGAACCGCCCCATCCTCGAAGGCAAGCGCGTAGTCCTGGTCGACGACAGCATCGTGCGCGGCAACACCTCGCAACGCATTGTCCAGATGATCCGCGACGCCGGCGCCAGCGAAATTCACTTCCGCGTCGCCAGTCCGCCGATCAAGCATCCCGACTTCTACGGCATCGACATGCCCTCGAAGGAGGAGCTGATCGCCTCCTCAATGTCCATCGACCAGATGAAGCGCTATCTGAAGGTTGACAGCCTCGCCTTCATTTCCCTCGGGGGCTTCTACGAAGCCCTCGGCCGCGGCAAGCGCAATGACGGCGCCCCCCAGTTCGCCGACCACTGCTTCACCGGCGACTATCCGACGCCGCTAGTCGACCGCGACCACGACATGGCGGCTAAGGAACAACAGCTGTCGTTGCTGGACGACTAGCCGCAGGCCCCATGGCCACGCTCCGCCAAACACGCTAATCCGCCGCCATGACCGACCAACGCATCATTCTCGTTACCGGCGCCTCCCGAGGCATTGGCCGCGCCGCTGCCCATGAGCTCGCGAAAGCCGGCAACCATGTCATCGCCGCCGCCCGCTCGGAAAAGGCGCTAACCAAGCTCGATGACGAGATCCTCGCCGCCACGGGACGCAACGCCACGCTCATTCCTATCGACTTGCGCGACATGGCCGGCATCGATCGTCTGGCCGGCGCCCTGCTGGAACGCTTCGGACGCTTGGACGGCCTGCTGGGGAACGCCGGGGTTCTAGGTACGCTCGGCCCGTTGGAAACGATCTCGCCCGCCGCTTTCCAGGAAACGCTCGATATCAACTTCAGCGCTAACTGGCGCCTCATCCGCGCGGTGCACCCGCTTCTGCGTATGAGCAACGCTGGCCGCGCGCTCTTTGTGACATCCGGCGTCGTCCCGCGCCCCCGCGCCTTCTGGGGCATTTACGCCGCCACCAAGGCCGCACTCGAAACCATGATCGCATGCTACGCCGACGAGACCGAGAACACGCCAATCCGGGTCAACCTGTTCGACCCCGGCGCCGTCCGCACCGAGATGCGCTTCAAGGCCATGCCCGGCGAAGACCCGCTGACGCTCCCCACCCCCCAGGACGTCGCTTCGACGCTCCCGCAATACTTTGCACCCGAGTTCTCGCAACACGGCCAAAGACTGGTGTTCGCGAAGCGGAAGGGCTGATTTCCCGGTTCTTCAAATCGCAGGCTGGATTGGGCCTTCGGCGCGGCCGTTAACGAACTGGTCGATGTGGGGGCTGCCGGAGGCGTCGAGGGCCGAGACCGGGCCGCGCCAGATGATGCGGCCTTCGTGCAGCAGGGCGACCTCATCGGCGATCTTGCGGACACTGGCCATGTCATGAGTGATCGAGACGGCGGCTGCCCCCAGCGCCTTCACCTGTTCCACGATGAGATTGTTGACCGCGTCAGCAGTGATGGGATCGAGGCCGGTGGTGGGCTCATCGAAGAAGATGAGGTCGGGCTGGGCGATGATTGCGCGGGCCAGCGCGACGCGCTTCTGCATGCCGCCGGAGAGTTCGGCAGGGCGGAGATCGGCCGCTGAGGCGGGCAGGCGGACCTTGGCGAGGTTCTCGATGGCGCGCTTCTTGGCTTCGGCGCGGCTGATGTGATCGCGATAGAGCAGAGCGAAGGCCACGTTCTCCCAGACGGTAAGGCTATCGAACAGTGCGCCGCCCTGGAAGAGCATGCCAGTGCGGCGGCGAAGGGCTTCGAGTTGCCTTGCGTCGGAGACGAGCTTGCCGTCGAACAGGATCTCGCCCCGTTCCGGCGTCATCAGGCCGAGGGCTGACTTGATGGTCACAGACTTGCCGGTGCCCGAGCCGCCGATGATGACAAGTGATTGGCCGGGTGCGACGCTGAGGTCGACGCCGCGCAGCACCTGCTTGGCTCCGAAGGCCTTGTGTACGTTGCGTAGTTCGAGAATGGGCTTGTGGGCGAAATCGATCACAGTCCGATCCTCACGAAAATCGCAGTGAGGATGTAGTTACTCGCCAGGATGAGCACGGCGGCGCCAACGACGGCAAGCGTGGCTGCGCGGCCGACGCCGCCTGCACCGCCTTTGGAACGGTCGCCCTGATAGCAGCCCATCAGTGCGATGATGCCGCCGAAGACGGCCGCCTTGATCAGGCCTGACCAGATGTCGCTCGACGTCACGAAGTTCCACGTGTTGCGGAGGTAGAGTGAACCGTTGAATTCAAGCGCGCTGACGGCGACCAGGTATCCGCCCAGGACGCCGATGATGTCGGCCACCAGCACCAGTAAGGGAAGCGTGAGGATGCCAGCGATGACGCGCGGCGCATAGAGATAGCGTTCGGGTTTGGCGGAAAGGGTCAGTAGCGCATCGATCTGTTCGGTCACACGCATGGCGCCGATCTCCGCGGCGATGCCGGCGCTGACTCGGCCGGCGAGCATCAGGCCGGCAAGGACGGGCCCGAGTTCGCGCGTGATGCCGAGGACCACGATGTTGGGGACAAACTGCTCTGCATTGAACCGCGAGCCGCCGGTGTAGATGTTGAGGGCAAGCGCTGCGCCAATGAAGACGGCGGTAAGGCCAACAACGGGCAGGGAGAAGTAGCCGACCTTAAGGCACTGGCGCAGGACTTCGCGCAGGTAGATTGCCGGCGTCACGCAGGCGAGGACCACACGCGAGGAAAACGTGGCGATACGGCCGATCTCACGGAATCCCGCCAACACCGTCCGGCCGATGAGGCGGAACGGGCGCAGAATGAAATTGTCCTCTGCCGGACTTGCCGACCCTGAGGCGGTGGTTTGAGAGGAGGCTGTCATTCGTCCCCCGAATAGCGACGGTCTAGGCGGCTGCCCAGCCGGGTCAGGACTTCGTAATCGATCGTCCCCATGGCGTCCGCCACCTCCGAAAGGGGCATGTTGGGACCGATTAGCTCGATGTCATCCCCCTGGGAGACCGAAAGTCCTGTCGCGTCTATGACGATTAGGTCCATCGACACACGCCCTATGACGGGCCGCTTCTCTTGCTTCACGTAGACCTGCGCCCTGTTCGACGCGCTACGCAGGTAACCGTCGGCGTAGCCAAGGCCGATGGTCGCGGTTCGGGTGTCGGCTTTCGCTGTCCAGCTGCCGCCATAGCCGACCGTCTCACCCTTCCGGACATCGCGGACTTGGAGGATGGGGGCGGTCAGCGTCACCACGACAGCAAGCTGTCGGCCGATCGCGAGCGCTGGGCCGCCGCCGTAAAGCCCGATGCCGGGACGGACCTCGTCGAAATGATACCGCGGGCCGAGATAGACGCCGCCAGTCGCCGACAGACTTCGCGGCACACCCGGCCAGAGCCTGCTGGCGGCTTCGAAGCGTGCAAGCTGAACTGAGTTGGCCTCGTTCGTTTCGTCGCCGCAGGCGAGGTGGCTGATGAGGCGGGAGGGCGTCGGAAGCCTGCTCGCCGCCGCTGGCCAGTCCGCTTCGGAGAGACCGAGGCGGTTCATGCCTGTATCGACATGGATCGCGGCGGGTCGCGAGGACGCGTTCTCAGCCAGCCAGAGATCGATCTGCGCAAGGTTGTTAAGCACGGGCTGCAAGTCATGCGAGGCGAAGAGGCTTAGCGTGTCGCGCGTTGCGCCATGGAAAACGAGGATGGTGGGCGACTGACCAACAACGCGGCGGAGGGATGCGCCCTCCGCGGGCCAGGCGACATAAAAGGTGGAGCAACCTGCCTTCGCCAGCGCGCGCGCGACACGATCAGCCCCAAGGCCGTAAGCGTCGGCCTTGACGACAGCCGCCGCGCTGGCCGGCGCGACGCGTTGCTGAACCGCGCGCCAGTTGGCGACGATGGCGTCGAGGTCGATGTGGAGGCGTGGTCTAGCCATGCGCCTTGGCTAGAGCGATTTTACGTACAGGTGAAGCGGCCTATTCTTCGCCATCGGGGAGGAAGCCACGGCCGCTAAAACCCGCGGCCCCTGCAGTGACTGGGGCGCGGCTGTCGGAACGGCTGTGCTCCAGGTTCGAGAAACGGACGCGGGCTGGGTTGAATCCGACATCGACGCGGCCAATAGGTCCATGGCGCTGCTTGGCGATGATGATTTCCGCCACGTTGAACTTCGCCGCCATCTGATCCTTCCACTCGGCATGGCGTGGATCTCCTTCGCCCGGCTCCAGGCGTTCGAGGTAGTAGGCCTCGCGGTAGATGAACATTACCACGTCGGCGTCCTGCTCGATCGAGCCCGACTCGCGAAGGTCTGCGAGCTGAGGCCGCTTGTCCTCACGCTGTTCGACGGCGCGCGAAAGCTGCGACAACGCGATGATCGGTATGGCGAGTTCCTTGGCAAGCGCTTTCAGCGATTTGGTGATCTCGGTCACCTCCTGAACACGGCCGTCATTGCGGCGCGCGCCTGACGGCGTGATCAGCTGGAGATAGTCGATGATGAGCAGGTCGAGGCCGGAGGTGCGTTGAAGGCGACGTGCGCGGGCGGCTAGCTGCGAGATCGAGATGCCGCCCGTGTCGTCGATGAAGAGTGGTATGCCTTCCATCGTCTCGGCGGCGTCACGGATGGCTTCATAGTCCTTGGGCGTGAGTTCGCCACGTCGCATCTTGTCGGAAGGTACGCCCGAGACGTCGGCGAGCACGCGCGCCGCTAGCTGATCGGACGACATTTCCAGCGAGAAAAAGCCGACGACAGCGCCCTCGTCAGTCTTCATTGTTCCGTTGGGGCCGGGCGACCGGCGACAGGCCTTGGCGGCGTGATAGGCAATGTTGGTGGCGAGGGCGGTTTTCCCCATCGAAGGGCGTGCAGCGAGTATGACGAGATCCGATTTGTGCAATCCGCCAAGCTTCCGGTCGAGTTCAGAAAGGCCGGTCGGAACGCCAGCGATCTTTCCGTCGCGCTTGTAGGCTGCGGTGGCGGTCTGGATCGAAGTCGTGAGGGCAGCGTTGAAGGTCTGGAATCCCTGTGCGCCCGCACCGCGCTCGGCGAGCGTGAACAGCTTGCGTTCGGCATCCTGGATCTGGGCTTCGCCTGGCATGTCCAGGTCGCCCTTTGCGGCGGTCTGGACCATGCCGGCGCCGATATCGATCAGTTCGCGTCGGAGCGAGAGGTCGTGAACCAGGCGGGCGTAGTCGACAATCTCGGGGCCGAAGGCGGCCGAGTCCAGGAGGTCGGCGAGATAACGCGCGCCGCCGATCTCAGCGAGCCGCCCGTCGCGCTCGAAATGCTCGCGCAAGGTGACGCCATCCGCAACGCGTCCGCCGGAGATCAGCCGGTCCAGCACTTCGAAGATCGCGCTGTTGGCGGGCGCATAGAAATCGCGCGGCTTGAGGATGTCGGAAACGCGCTGCTGGGCGTTATTGTCGAACAAGATCGCGCCCAGCACGGCCATTTCGGCCTGCAGATTATGCGGCTGAACCGTCTGGGACTGGCTTTCGTGATCCTTCGGCATGGTGAACTCTCTAGGCCAAACCTAGCTGCGAATCGCGACTTGATTCCAGATATCCTCAGCTTGGTTGCGGCTGTTGATGAGCCGGAGGAGCCGGCATGCTGCCGCTATTTGCGGCCCAGCCAGGCGGCGATACCGCCAACGGCAATTCCGAGCAGAACCGCAACGAATCCGTAGATCAGGCCATGCTGGCGTGCCAGGTCGAACAGCGTGGCCTCCAGTCCGGTGCGGGCAAGGGTCAGGCGTTGGCGGGATTCCCCGACCACGCGGCCATCGCGAAAGGCAACGGCTCGGACGGTGTACTCCCCGGGCGGAGCGTTCAACGGCAGGCCTATGGTCGCGCGCCGCAGGCCGCCTTCGAACCGCCGGAATGTGGCTTCCCCGAATGTGTAGAGGCCCTCATCCATCTTGAGGCCAACGAAGGCCTCTCTCCATGCGCCGAGCTCCGGAGATAGCAGCTGGTCGAGCCGCGGGAGGGCGGACGCCTGCGCGTTGAGGCCAGCCTGGATCATGGTGTCAGGCGACACGCTGGCGGTAACGACAGGCTCAGCGCCAACGGCGAAGACTTGCGGCGCCGCAACGAACTCGATGCGCTCTTCGCCCAGCGGGCTCCGACGGATCATGCGGTGTGGAACGACTGGACCGACAAGCGCAACGGCGATGCCAGAGGTTGCGTTTTCGGGTTGCGGGATCGCCGCAAAGACGATCACGCGGGAGTCGCTGTAGTTTACCTCAACGTTGATCACTTCTTCAGCGATCCCGGCCGCCAGGATCGGGCGCTCCGTGCCTTCGACGCGCTGCGCGCTCGCAGTCGAGACGCTGCAGATGCACGCCGCAAGGACTGCTATGGCGATGCGCTTCACAGCATTTCCTCGAGCCGATATTCGGGACGGGGCGCAACGAAGAGTTCGTAGACGAGCCTGCCGGCAATCGCGAGGACCAGGAGCGCGAGGAGAAGGCGGACCTGCGCGGCCTTGAGACGACGGCCGGCGATCGCGCCATACCGCGCGCCCACCACGCCCCCGACCATCAGCACCGCCGCAAGCACCAAGTCCACCGTGCCATTCAGGGTTGCCTGCAGAAACGTGACGTAAGCCGTAAGGAAGATGATCTGGAAAAGTGACGTCCCAACCATGACCCGCGTCGGCACCCCCAGCAGATACACCATCGCAGGGGCCAGGATGAAGCCGCCGCCGACCCCGAGGATCGCCGCCAGCATTCCCACAAAGAATCCTATGCCGATCGGCGGTATGATCGAAATGTAGAGGCCCGAGCGGGGGAAGCGGCGCTTCATGGGCAGGCCACGCATCCAGGCGCGCAGACGTGTCCGGCGGCCCGGGTCGCCTCCGGCCTTGCGGAGCGCATTTACGCTTTCCCACGCCATCAATCCGCCGATCACTCCGAGGAAGACGATGTAGAGGAAGGCGATCGTTCCATCGACCACGCCGAATGCCTTGAGGAGGCTGAAAATGCCAACGCCTAGGGTTGAGCCGGCCAGCCCGCCCATCAGCATCAGCGTCCCAAGGCGCGTGTCGACCTGGCGTTCGCGCCAGTGCGCCGAGACGCCGGCGATCGATGTGGCAAGGATCTGGTTGGCCTGGGTCGAGACCGCGACGGCAGCCGGGATCCCGTAGAAGATTAGCAGGGGCGTGAGCAGGAAGCCGCCGCCGACGCCAAACAGGCCAGACAGGAAGCCGACCACCATTCCGATCGCGACAAGGATCAGCGGATCGACCGCGACCTGTGCGATTGGGAGATGAATCAGCATGACCCGTTCTAGACGCGGGAATGCTGCGCCGGAAGCGCTTGCAGCGCCACATGTGGATTTTGACGTGTGGTGTGTTTTATCCTTGTCCGGACGTCTCTACTCGTCGCCCATCGTGGCGGCGCGGAGCTGGCGAAGGAGGGAGACGCTGGCCTCGCCGGTGACCGGGAGGTCGTTGGCGCGCTCGAACTGGCGTATGGCGTCGGCTGTGCGGGGGCTCAGCTTGCCGTCGGTTGTCCCGGGCGAGTAGCCGAGACGCTGGAGCAGGCGCTGGGCCTCCGAAACCTGGGCTGGAGAGGCGATGTCCCATGGTCTAACCCCAAAATCGCCATTTGCGCGAGCGATGGGTTGCTTGGGATTGAAGGCGCGGGCGCGTCGCTTGATCGACTCCGACTGCGTTGGCTGCATCTCGGACAGAAGGGCCCGCGCCCTGCGGCCTGCATCCTGGTCGCCCGCGCGCCCGGCGACCTCAAACCAGTAGGCGGCTTCTGCCTTGTCCTCGCTGAGACCGAGGCCCTGTTCATAAAGCACGGCAAGATTGTACTGGCTGTCAACCAGACCGAGTTCGGCGGCCGTGCGGAACCATTCCACCGCTGCGGCATAGCTCTGCGGTCCGGCATCGCCTTCCGCATAGAAGACGGCGAGATCGTGCATGGCGAGGCGATTGCCGCCGATGGCGGCCTTTTCGGTCCAGGAACGGCTGGCGGCCATGTCGCGTGGCACGCCTTCGCCGCGTTCGTAGAGCTTGGCGATGCGATATTCGGCCATGACGAGCCCGCGGCTCGCAGCTTCCCTGAGTAACTGGACGGCGCGGGCCTTTTCTCCGCTGGCGAGCAGTTCGAGCGCCTGATCGTGTAGAGCGACCGGGTCGCCAGCGCGGACCGCGTCGGCAAGCGTCAGCGGCGGCTTCGCGCCAGGATCGCTGACAGCGGAAGACGCAAGTGCGGGAGTCGTCGCGGCGGTTGCATTTGTCGTGGCGGTCGCGTCTTCGGCCAGCAGGCCGGCGCCCGGATCGGTCTCGCTGAACAGCACGGTGTCGGTCGCGCCAGCTGGCGCTGCAGCGGCTTCCGGAGCCGTGGCGTCAAGTTTCGCGAAGTCGTCGCCCTGCGCCTCCTGCTTGCCGCGCATCACGGTAAACGCGGCGCCGCCGGCCACGGCAACCGTGAGAACCGCCGAGGCGATGAGGGGGCCCCTGCCCAGGCCTTTGCGGCCGGAGCTGGTGACGGTTTCAATCCGTCGGCCCTGACGTGCGGCACGGCGGGCCTCTTCGAGATAATTCGCAGGCAGGCGGTCAAGGCCATCGTCGGGCGGCAGGTCCGCGACGAAACCGTCTGGCGATGGCGCAGGGGCAAGTAGCTCATCGTCGGCTTCAAGAAGGTCTTCGATGCGGTTGGCGGGCTCTGCGCCACTCTTGGCAGGCGCGGCGCCTTCATCGAACAGGTGTGCGTCGCGCGGATCAGGACTTTTGTCGAAAGGTGGCGGCTCGACCCCGACTATGTCCGGTGACTCGGGAGCTTCGTCAGTGTTGTCGGCAATTTCGAGCTCGGCCTGGAGTATGCGCCTGGCCTCCTCGCCCGCGTCGTCGATCAATACATAATCGTCGGCAGCGGCGGGAATGTCGCGCGAGACCTGCGGCGCTGGCTGGTCGCCGTGCGCGTCCTCAACGCTTTCAAGCCGGCGGGCGAGCGAAGACACTGTCTTCTGGACGGGAATGAGCGCAGCCGCCGTCTGCTCGGCGGACTCCTCCATGCGGCGCTGCACTTCGGACAGTACGTCGCTGAGTTTCGTTTCGTAGGTGCGTCCGCTATCGGCCAAGCGAGTCTCGAAGGCGCGCTGGGAGTCGAGCGCTTGGGATTGCAGACGCTCGACGGCGCGGGCGACCTGTTCGCCGATCTGGCCGATCGCCTGCGCGCTGCGATGTTCGCTTTCTTTGACGCGTTCGTCGAGACGATCCGCCAGTCGATCGATTTCAGAGTTTTCGAGGGTGCGTCCTGCAACGGCGGACTCGGCCATGCGATCGTTGAGCCGCTGGATGCTTTCATCGTGCCGACGCTGCAACCGCTCGGCGACGATGGCGACCTGTTCTCCGACAGCATCGATGGCGTTCGCGCTGCGCTTTTCGAGCGCCTGAAGCTTGTCCTCGACAGCCGTGTTGAGGCGGCCGATGTCGGCGCGCGTGCTGCTTTCGGCGGCGCCCAGGCGGGCGTCGATGGTGTCGGCGAGGTTTGCGATCTCGCGGCGCACTTCGTCGATGGAACGCTCATCCCCGCGCGCTTCGACGGCGCGCAGGCGATCGTCGACCGCGCGCGAGAGCCTGTCGACCTGGGAACTCATCGCCTCGATCGCATCGGCCTGACGCGCTTCCGAGACCTGGATCTGGTTCTGGAGATTGCTGATCGCTCGTTCGAGGCGTTCGATCTTTTCCGGGTTGGCGGTGCGCAGAACTTCCTCAAGCCGGCGCTCCATGTCCGCACGCGCCGCATGGATGGGCCGGGTCATGTCTTCGGCGAACGAATCGAGGCGTTTCTGGAACACCTGCTGTAGGTGGGCCATGTCCTCGGTGGAGCGGGCCGGCCCCTGCTGGATCCGCTCGTCGATGTCGTTGACGGCCCGTTCGAGCACGCCGACTGCAGTGTCGGTCTTCCGCTCGGTGCGGGAGACGCGCTCGGTGATGCGGCTCACGGCATCGCTTAGCGTGTTCATCGCCTCGCGTGTCTTTTCTTCGATCGCGTCGACGCGATCGAGGACCTCTTTTGACATGGCGCGCGAACGCGAGAGGTTGGATTCGAGCGCGCGCTCCATCCGCCACGTCGTATCGCCGACCGCGCGCTCGGCCTTGGTCTCGAACATCTCGAAGCGCGATGCGGCGTCCGTGATGCGCGCAAGCCCGGCCTCGATGCGGCGTTCCGTTGCGTTCAGTTTCTCCTCGATTTGGTCGACCCGCCCGCTCACGCCGGCGGTGTTGGAGCGGACCGCGTTGCTGATCGCCTGGTCCATCGAACGCGCGACATCGTCGACTTTCGAAGAGACCTGCATGACCGTGTCGTCGAACAGTGTGCGCAGGCTCTGTTGCTCGCGCTCCGCCTCGCCAAGGCGATCCTGCAGGGTTTCGGAGAGCCGCCCGAGCGAAGCTTCGAGTGTGCGCAGGCCCGCCAGCGTTTCCCCGGATCCCTGGCTTGATTCCAGCGCGTCGATGCGGCTCCGCAGAGCCGACTGCGTGGCTTCGATCTCGCCCATGGCGCGGGTGACGCGTTCCAGCGCCTGAAGCTGTGCCTTGCCGGATGCGTCGACCTTGCCCATGAGGCCGAGAATTGATTTGTCGATCCCAGAGATTGCGCGCGCGGAACGACCTGTGGATGCTTCAAGACGTTGCGCGAGCTGGTCGATCTCCTGGGACATCCGGCGAAGGTCGCCATCGTGGGCCGCCCGGGGTGGCGGTTCGGACAGGTCGATGTCGCGGAATTCGTGCTCATCACCTTCCAGCAGAAGCGAGTTCAGGTACTGTCCCAGGGTCACGCCCTGGCGCGCGGCGCGTTCGCGGGCAACCGACCGCGCTTTCGGGTCGATCCCTTTCACACTCCAGGGCGCCTGAGTCATTTCCAGCTCCGAATGGAATCGCGCACGCGACTCGCGATCCCCTATCCGAACCAGTTGGCGATCAGGGGCTTAAGGGCGCGTTAAGTATAAATATCTGGGGCCCGTAAACGGGTGGGGGCCTTGGTTGACGCAGGGGGTAGCTAACGTTACGTATTGCTTGGCGTTAACTGATAGACGTAGCCTGTGCTCCCCCACAGTGCACATAAAAGATGCAACGGGAGGCAGAGATTGAAGACGTACACGATAAGCGAGCTTGCGCGCGAGTTTCAGGTAACCCCGCGCGCGCTTCGGTTCTACGAGGACAAGGGTCTGCTGTCGCCGACGCGCGATGGCCTCAACCGCGTCTATTCGGCCCGTGACCGCGCAAGGTTGAAGCTCATACTTCAGGGCAAGAGTGTGGGTTTTTCACTGTCGGACATTCGTGAAATCCTCGACCTGTATACCCTTGAAGGCCATCGCGCGCAGTTGAAGCTTTCGCTCAAGAAGTCGCGCGAGCAGATCAAGAACCTTGAGAAGCAGCGCGAGGACATTGAGGCGGCGCTGGAGACACTCCAAAAGGGTGTTCGCTGGGCTGAGGAAAAGCTTCAGGAACTCGGGCCTGGTCCGGACGTGGAGCAGTCGGCGCGTGCCTATGAGCGCGTCGCGCGTGCCGGTCTGGACGGCGACGTGGCCCATCTCGACAGCTGACGCAGAGACACACTCGACGATCGCCCGCTTGATGGTATGACGCTGGGGCACTGCCCGCCGGTCGCGCGGCGGCTTGAGCGCTGCCAGGTTTGCGTAACGCTGAGGTGAGGATCGATGCCAAGGTATCAGGCGCCGCTCAGGGACATGAAGTTCCTGCTCAATGAAGTGCTTGAGATCGGATCGTATTCGAACCTCCCCCGGTTTGCCGATGCGCCGGCGGATGTAATCGATGCCGTTCTCGATGGCGGGGCGACATTTGCACAGGAAGTGCTGCAGCCGATCAATGCGATCGGTGACCGGCAGGGCTGCAGGCGGAACCCGGACGCTTCGGTGAAGACGCCGGATGGTTTTCCCGCCGCCTACAAGCAGATGTCAGAGGATGGCTGGATGGCGATCTCGGCCGACCAGCAATGGGGCGGGCAGGGACTGCCGCGCGTAGTCTCAATGCCGTTCCTGGAAATGTGTTCGTCGGCCAACATGGCCTTCGCCATGTATCCGGGCCTGACCCGCGGCGCGGCCGAGGCGATCCAGGAGGGCGGATCCGAAGAGCAGAAGAAGACTTACCTGCCGAACATGATGACCGGCAAATGGGCCGGCACGATGAACCTGACCGAACCCCAGTGCGGGACAGACTTGGGCCTGATCCGCACCAAAGCGGTTCCACAGTCGGATGGAACCTATAAAATCACGGGACAGAAGATCTGGATCTCCGGCGGCGAGCAGGACCTCACGGAGAACATCATCCAGCTTGTGCTGGCGCGAATCGAGGGTGGCCCTGAAGGCATCAAGGGCATATCGCTTTTCATCGTGCCAAAATTCCTCGTCAACTCCGATGGCTCGCTCGGCGCGCGGAACGCATTCCAGTGCGGGGGGCTCGAAGAGAAGATGGGCATCCACGGCAACGCGACGTGCGTGATGCACTATGAAGGTGCGACGGGCTATCTCGTCGGCGAGGCGCACAAGGGCATGCGCACCATGTTCGTGATGATGAACGAGGCGCGCCTCGGTGTCGGTCTGCAAGGTCTAGCGCAGGCTGAGGTGGCCTTCCAGAATGCGGCGGACTTCGCGCGCGAGCGACTCCAGGGGCGCTCGATCACAGGCGCAAAGGCGCCGGACAAGCCGGCCGATCCGATCATCGTGCATCCCGATGTGCGACGCATGCTGATGGACATGAAGACGTTCACCGAGGGCGCGCGCGCCTTTGCTTACTGGACTGCGCTCCAGGGCGACCTGCTCCATGTGTCGCCCGATCCGCTGGTGCGCGAAAAGGCCGACGATCGCATGGCGTTGCTGACGCCGGTCATCAAGGCATTCCTGACCGATCGCGGGTTCAAGTGCGCGTCGGATGCGCTGCAGCTTCATGGTGGCACGGGCTATACGCGCGATCAGGGGATCGAGCAGTTCGTTCGTGATGCCCGCATCGCGCTGATCTATGAGGGCACCAACGGAATTCAGGCGCTCGACCTTGTTGGTCGCAAGCTGGCCGCCAATGGCGGCCGGGCGGTGTTCGGCTTCTTTAACGATCTCGAAGAATTCGCGTCGTCCAACGATGGCAACGAGAAAATGAAACCCTATGTCGAGGGCGTGCAGGTCGCGACCGGCCAGTTGAAGGAAGCCACGATGTGGCTGATGCAAAACGGGATGTCGAATTTCGACAATGCCGGTGCGTCAAGCCACGACTATCTTCAGCTGTTCGGCCTGACGGCTTTTGCGCTGATGTGGGCGAAGATGGCGAAGGCGGCGCTTGAGCGCGAGGCGACCGGCGACCGCTTCTATACGGACAAGCTTGCGACGGCCCGCTATTTCTTCGAGCGCGTCTTGCCTGACGCAACGTCACATCTCGCAAAGGTAAAGACGGGCGCCGGGCCCGTAATGGCCCTTGGCGCAGATGCATTCTGAGGGTCCGCCAGCCATTGGCGTCCTCGCACCGGGCTCCTCAGGGAGCCAGAATTTCAAGGGAGGCCGCCATGGCCGAAGCCTACATCTATGACGCCGTTCGCACGCCTCGCGGCAAGGGCAAGAGCACAGGATCGCTGCACGAAATCACGTCGCTGCAACTTGCGACCCAAGCCTTGAAGGCGATCAAGGATCGCAACGGGCTAAAAAACACCGACAAGATCGATGACGTGATCCTCGGTTGCGTAACGCCGATCGGCGAGCAGGGATCGGACATTGCGCGCATCGCCGTGCTGAACGCAGACTATTCCGAGACGACGGCGGGCGTGCAGGTGGATCGCTTCTGCGCATCTGGCCTAGAGGCCTGCAATATCGCGGCCGCGAAAGTCATGACGGGCGAGGCCGACATGGCGATCGGTGGTGGCGTCGAGGCCATGAGCCGCGTGCCGATGGGATCGAATGGCGGCGCGTGGGCATCGAACCCTGAGATCGCGATCAAGTCCTACTTCGCCCCGCAAGGCATCGGCGCCGACCTGATCGCGACCAAGTACGGCTTCTCGCGCGATGATGTGGACGCTTACGCAGTGGAAAGCCAGAAGCGGGCCGCCAAGGCTTGGCAGGAAGGCCGATTCAAGAAGTCGGTTGTGCCCGTGAAGGACCAGCTTGGGGTGACGATCCTCGCGCACGACGAAACCGTGCGTGGCGATACGACGATGCAGACGTTGGCCGCACTCTCCCCTTCGTTCGAGCAGATGGGCCAGATGGCGTTCGACGATGTCGTCAAGCAACGCTACCCGGAGGTCGAGAAGATCAACCACGTGCACCATGCCGGTAACTCGTCGGGCATCGTGGACGGCGCCTCGGCTGTGCTGATCGGCAACAAGGAGACGGGTGATGCGCTCGGCCTGAAGCCGCGGGCGCGGATCAAGGGCTTCGCGTCGATCGGTTCGGAGCCGTCGATCATGCTGACGGGCCCCTCGCTGGTGACGCAGAAGCTTCTCAAGAAGCTGGGCATGGAGGTCGGCGACATTGACCTCTACGAGCTCAACGAAGCTTTCGCCTCGGTCGTGTTGCGCATGATGCAAGCGCTCGACATCCCGCATGAGAAGATGAACGTGAATGGCGGCGCCATCGCGATGGGTCATCCTCTCGGAGCGACCGGCGGCATGATCCTCGGCACGGTGCTCGACGAGCTGGAGCGCTCGGACAAGGAGACGGCGCTCGCCGTGCTCTGCGTCGGCGCCGGCATGGGGACAGCAACGGTGATCGAGCGTGTGTGATGCGGATCGATGAGGCCAAGCTGAGCGCGCTGATCATTTCGGCGCTCACGGGCGCTGGCCTCACGGTGTTTCTCAACCAGGACATGCACGATCTCGGTGCAGTCTTGGCGATCACCGGTCCGATTACGCTGGTGATGGGCGCGGTGCTGTTCCTGTTCGCGTCTGACAATATCAAGAAGGGCGGCGACAAGCCGCCAAAAGGTGAATGACCATGAAACTCGAAACATTCGGCTGGGACGTGGATGCAGACGGCATCGCAACGGCCACCTTCGACGTGCCGGGCCGCTCGATGAACACACTGACGGCCAAGGCCATTGCAGACCTGGGCGCCATCGCCAGGGAAGTGGCGACGAACGATGCGATCAAGGGCCTGGTCATTACCTCGGGCAAGGCCAGCGGCTTCTGTGCCGGTGCGGACCTCGGCGAACTGGGAGGCGGCTCCGGGGGCGGCGGCGCGAAGGACGCCGATCCCGAAGCGCAGCTGAAGGCGGCGTTCGAGCGCTCCTTCAGCATGAACAAGCTGATGCGCGGGCTCGAGGCCGGCAAGAAGCCAGTGGCCTGCGCCATCAACGGCCTTGCTCTAGGCGGCGGTCTCGAAGTTGCGCTGGCCTGCCATTATCGCATCGCGGCGAACGACAATCCCAAGCTTCAGCTTGGACTTCCCGAGGCCAAGGTGGGCCTGCTGCCCGGCGGCGGCGGCACGCAACGCCTTCCGCGTCTCATGGGTGCGCAAGCGGCTGCGCCCTTCCTCCTGCAGGGCGAGAGCATGACGGCTGAACAGGCCAAATCGAACGGCGTTGTGCACGACATTGCGCCGACCAGCGAACTGGTCGCCAGGGCAAAGGCCTGGTGCAAGGCGAACCCCAACGCCAAGGCGCCGTGGGACGATCCCAAGTTCAAGGTTCCAGGCGGGCTACCGAATTCGCAGCAGGGCTCAACGGTGTTCACATTCGGCTCGGCCATGCTGGCGAAGCAGACCTGGGGCAACTACCCTGCGCAGAAGCACATTCTCTCCGCCGTCTATGAGGGCCTCAGCGTGCCGATCGATGCGGGTCTCCGCATCGAGAGCCGCTACTTCGTCAAGACGCTGATGACGCCGGAAGCGAAGGGCATGATCCGCTCGCTTTTCCTGTCGATGCAGGATCTTTCGAAGGGTGCGTCGCGACCGGCGGGCTTCCCCACATTCGAGATCAAGAAAGCCGTGGTCGTGGGCGCTGGCCTGATGGGCGCAGGCATCGCCTATGTGCAGGCGAAGGCGGGTATCCCGACCGTGTTGCTCGACGTCAGCCAGGACGCGGCCGACAAGGGCAAGGATTACTCGCGCAAGATCGTCGAGAAGGATGTCTCCCGCGGCAAGATGACGAAAGAGAAGGGCGATGCGCTGCTGGCGCTGATCACGCCGTCGGCGGACTATGCGTTGGTGAAGGGCGCCGACATTGTCGTCGAGGCCGTGTTCGAAAACGTCGAACTGAAAGCCAAGGTGACGGCGCAGGTCGAGGAGCATCTGGGTGACGCCGCCGTGATGGGCACGAATACGTCCACGCTGCCGATCACGGGTCTCGCCAAGGCGTCGAAGCGCCCGGCGAATTTCATCGGCATACACTTCTTCTCTCCGGTCGAGCGGATGGGCTTGGTCGAGATCATCATGGGCAAGGAGACGTCGCAGGAGACGCTCGCCAAGACGATGGACTATGTGCTCAAGATCAAGAAGACGCCGGTGGCCGTGAACGATTTCCGCGGTTTCTACACCAGCCGCGTGTTCGGCACTTATCCGGAAGAAGGCATGACTATGCTGGGCGAAGGCATCGCGCCGGCGATCATCGAGAATGTCGGGCGCATGGCGGGCATGCCAATGGGACCATTGGAGGTTTCGGACTCTGTCGGCATCGACACGATGTTGAAGATCGGCCGCGAGAGCGCAAAGGTCTTGGGCCGATCTTACGAGCAGAACCCGGTTGGTGATCTCGTTGCCTGGATCGTCGAAAGCCAGAACCGCGTTGGCCGCAAGGCTGGCAAGGGCTTCTACGACTACAACGAGGCCGGCAAGCCTTCGCGCCTGTTCCCGGATATCGGCAAGAAGATCGAGATCAAGACGAAGGAGTGCCCGCCGGAGCTGAAGGCCGAGCTGACCAAGCGCTTCCTCTATCGCCAGTGCATCGAGGTGGCGCGCTGCTTCGAGGAGGGTGTCATTCTCGATGCGCGCGATGCGGATGTCGGTTCGATTCTCGCCTGGGGCTTTGCGCCGTACACGGGCGGCGTGTGCTCGTTCATGGATCTGAAGGTCGGCATCAAGACGTTCGTTGAGGAGTGCGATGCGCTAGCCGAGAAGCATGGCGAACGCTTCCGCCCGAATGCGCTGCTTCGCGAGATGGCCGCCAAGGGCCAGACCTTCTACTCGCGCTTCCCGCCGAAGGACCAGAAGGCGGCGGCTTAGAACGGTTTCGTGCATCGGGGCCCGCCGGCCTCGATGCGCCACCTTCCACTCTTGAGTGCAACAGACTCAGGAGTGCCCACTCTGCCTGCAGCATCTTCGGCCGCACGACGCGTATACGCGATCGTCGCATTGTCGATCCAGCAGACACGTTCGGGAAACCAGCTTGGTGTCGGCGGGATCGCCTGAAATACACGCGCCAAACCCGACGCGCGAACTTCGTAGATATCCAACGCGTCAAGGTTCATTTCATCTCGTTCAGCCGAGACAACGTGCCGTCCATCGGGGGAAAAAAGTGGGTAGCCCTCCATCCGAAAGGTCGCTCCCGTTGTCCGGTCCAGCAGCTTCCAGAAGAGGTCCTCCTCTCCAAACGACAGGATCGCCAGAAATCGACCATTCTGCAGAAGCTCAATCGCGTAGTCATACAACGAGAACTGGTTCTCAGCTGTCACCCAGCGACCGCTTAGCATTTGGACCGACAAGCTCTCATCTGGGTTTCGTTTCGCGATCTCGGGGTGCGCAAGATTGAAGAGTTTCTCGAGATTTTCGGCGCAGTCCGCAATTAGACTATCGGGACACTCCAGGCGCGACCCGTCGACCTGAGTGAGTGGGACCTGAGCAACGGCCGTATTGCCGACGACAGCCATGAGGGCGAGGCAGAAGAGTCCTCTCAAGATGCCTGGCGACATGGCCTCGTTCTATTTCCCAATATGCGTCTTCAGGAATTCGCCAAGCGCAGTGAGGACCTGGCGGCGGCTGGCATCTTCCACGAGGCTGTGATCATCGCCCTCGATACGGATGTATTGCACAGGTTTACCCGCGGTCTTCAGCGCATCGTTCATCATCTCGCTCTGCCGGATGGGAACGACCAGGTCCGAGGCGCCGTGGATCAGCAGCACGGGCGCCTTGAACTTGTCGGCGTGGAGCGCGGGCGAGACAGCGTCGATAGCATCGCGGTCCTTGTCGGGGTCGCCAATCAGGGCTTCCCAGTAGGTGACGGTGCGGCTGCGGAGCCCATGTTCCTTGCGTTCGTTGGCGAGCATCTCGCGGAGGTGAGAGACACCGGCGATTGAGGCCACGCACTTGTAAAGATCAGGGGTTGCGGCGCCACCTGCAAGCGCGGCGTATCCACCATAGCTCCAGCCGACAATGCAGATGCGCGAAGGATCGGCCCAACCCATCTTCGCGAGGGCATTGGCGCCGTCGGTGATGTCATCCTGCATCTTGCGACCCCACTCGCCGTAGCCGGCGGCAGTGAACTCTTGCCCAAATCCGGCCGAGCCGCGGAAGTTGGGTTGCAGAACGGCATAACCTTCATTTGCGAGGTATTGCGCCAGCCAGTCGAAGCCGACGGCGTCGTAGGCCTCCGGCCCCCCGTGCGGCATCACGACCAAAGGAAGATTCTTGCGGTTCTCGGGCGCCACATTCGTGGGCCACGTTACAAGGCTTGGGATTTTGAGACCATCGCGCGCCCTGTACTCGATGGTGAAAACTTCGCCGACATCCTCCTGCTTCAGTTCAGGGCGCGCCTGCGAAATCATGGACAGGCCCTTGGTCTTCCTGTCGAACAGATAGTACCGCTCCGCCTGCGTGCCGCCCTCAGCGAAGAAGAGCATCTTCGACCAGTCATCCGACCACGAGTCGAGATATACGGCGGAAGATCCCAACGCATTCATGACCGCGTTGATGTCGGCCTCGATTGCTTCGTCGAACATGTCGTAGGTCGGGTACATGCCGGAGTAGATCACGCCATGGACGGTGCGGTTGATGTCGGTAATGACGCCCGCGACTTCGACTTTCTCGCGCTGCATGACCGGGCCAACCATCGAGCCATCTTCGAGCGACATCGTGTAGAGCGAGAGGAATGCCGATTCATTGTCGTCAATGACGAACAGGGACTTCGCGTCTTTCGAGATCCCGACTACGCTGATTTCCGGAAGCGATGTTTCCTTCTGGTAGATGGTCTTCCACTCGCCATTCGCCTGGCGGACACGGACGGAGTGGTACTGGTTCTTGTCGTTGAAATCCTCTCGCGCGACGACGCGAGCGGAAGAATCTACGAGCCAGTCAATTGTATGGTGCGTGCCGCGCCCGCCATCCAGGCGTCCGCCGCGTCCCGAATCCAGTGGAACACGCAAGAGATCAAACCCAGGGTCGGACTCTTGCGCGCCCATGAACGCTGGCATGAGGACGTTCTTCCCGCCTGGCTCAACACCGAGAATTCTGCCGAGGCCCGCCTGGGCCGGATAGATATCGTTGGTGTAGCGGAGCAGCTGCGTACTGGCGCCATTCGCTAGATTGAAAGAGAAGGCCGCCGAGAATTCGTACCGTCCCCGATAACCCACGGTGCGTGTGTCCTTGGATGCAACAAGCACGACGTAGTCGTTTCCGACGAAGTGGACATAGCGCGCGCGAATGTCTCCGACGCGGGTGAGCCCCTTGGTGGTCTTTGTTGTCAGGTCATGGATCAGGAGGACATCTTCGCCGTTCACGCGCTGCAGGAAGGCGACCTTCTTGCCGTCGGGCGACAGCTCCATGCCGCGAACGCCCGGAACATCACCGAACGCTTCAAGCGGCGGTTTGGCGTGGGCGGGTGGCGACAGGGCGCACAGGCCAAGTGCGATTCCGGCTAACAGAGCGTTCAGGCGCATCGCTCCCCCCCACTGGCAGACTGCTCGTCGAATGCGAAGCTACCTGAATTTCTAGTCGCGGAAAGACAGGTTCTGGCGTTGACTGCGGAACGACTCCAAAGCGATCCTGCACATTCAGATTTTGGAGGGGGCGAGCATGCGAGCTCTGCTTGCGAGCGCCATTGTGGCGTCGGCGTTATCCGGGGTGGCGCACGCCGACGTTGTGGCGAAGTCCACGGACGGAATGGTGATCCGGGTCAAGGCAGAAGCGTCGTTGGACCGCGACGCGGCGTGGGCGCGGCTGGTAGACGTGGCGCGCTGGTGGAGCGGCTCGCACACCTACTCGGGGGATGCGAAGTCTCTATCGCTTGATGCGCAGGCAGGCGGCTGCTGGTGCGAGATATGGAGCGGCGGCGAGGTGGAACACGGACGCGTCGTGATGGTGATGCCGAAGCAGACGCTGCGCGTGCAAGGGGCTTTTGGCCCGCTGCAGGATCTCGGGGCAAACGCGGCGATGACGTTGAGCCTGTCTGATGGATCGGCGCCGGGGCGCACGATGTTGACGCTCGACTACAAGGTCGTCGGAAGCACGCTGTCAGGTCTCGACCAGCTTGCGCCAATCGTCGACCGGGTGCTGACCGAGCAGGCAAATGGCTTCGCTGCAGTAAAGTAGAAGCAGAAAGGGCGCTTCTGCGAGCGCCCTTTCCACGTTTTAGGCTGGAAGCCGATCACCCTTCGGTAACCGGGCGCAGGACAACCTGCACGCGGCGGTTCACAGAACGCTTGGCTTCCGTGTCATCCGGCGTCACGAGCGGCTGGCTCTCGCCAAGGCCACCGGTCGCCATGCGCTGGCCGAGCACGCCCTTGCCCTGCAGATAGGCGCGGACGGATTCGGCGCGGCGATAGGACAGATCGAGGTTGGCCTGCTCGGCGCCCTCAGTCGACGCGTGGCCGATGATGTCGATTGTCGTCTTGGGGTAAAGGTTCAGCGACTCCGCAACCTTGTCGAGCGTCGGCATGAACGACGTATCAAGGCTAGCCGAGCCTTTCGAGAAGGTGACATCCGATGGCATCACCAGTTCGATGCGGTCGCCGATGCGCTGGATGCCGATGCCGCTCGCGGCGACCTTCCGACGCATGTCTTCTTCCTGGCCGTCCATGTAGCGGCCGATGGCTGCGCCGGTGAGCGCGCCGACAGCCGCGCCGACAGCAGCGTTGCGGCCGTCATTGCCGCCGGCGAAGACGCCGCCGACGCCGCCGACGATGGCGCCGATGGCAGCGCCGCGGCCGGTGTTGCCCCAGATGGATTCACCCGTGATCGGGTCGGTGGCGCAGGCGCCAAGCGCGAGCGCCGAGGCCATGAACACAAGAGTACGTTTCATCGATATCTCCCCTACAGTCCGAATCGACGCCCACGCCGGATCGCGCCGATGTATATCGGCGACGCTGAGGGCACAAACGCGGCGCCATTGTTTCGGTTGCGCCTTTGTTGGTTCAGGGGGAATTCATTCACGCCCCAGGGAGGTGCGCCGTTTGCCGAACAATCCCCATCCGCACGAGACAGTAGCGTACCTTTTGTTCGCGAGCCACGCAATCTCGCGCAAAAACAGCGTCATGTTGCCAGAACTTCATGATCATGGAACGGGGGATGTCGGGGCTCCTCTCCCGCCACAGACCTGATAACATGCGAGTCTAAGAGAGCGACCGTGCAAACGGCAGGTTGGGGATAGAGCGAAGGAATTTGGCATGCCGACTGTCGCCGGCCGTGACGGTGCACAACGGGCGATGATCGCAGCGCTGGCTGCCGCGTTACTCCTTGTCGCGGCGTGCGAGGACAATGCCGCACAATCGGCCGCGGTCGATCCTGCTGCGGCCGACGCCGCGAATGAATCGTCCTCCGACGCAACGGGCGCCTCTGATCCGGTGGGCGGGCCGATTGTGAATGCGCCGACAGGTCCGCTCGACACATCGACCTGGGTTTTGCCCGCGCCATTCTATGCGGCGGGCGATGAGCCCGCCTGGCGCATGGAAATCGTCGACGGCTGGTTCTCGTTCAAGCGCTCGGGCCTGCGCGCCATCGAGGAGCCGCTGGTCCAGCCGCGGCAGGACAACGGCGCCGACGTGTTCGAGACAGGCTCCCTCAGCGTGACGATCCGGCGCGAGGCGTGCAGCACGGAAAGTGGTGGCGGCGGCGAATTTTCTGCCAAGGTGACGTTCGACGAATTGAATTTCGATGGGTGCGCATTCTCGGGATCCTTCGTCAACGCATCGGCCGAGGCCGCTACCGTGATTGAATCGCTCGCGCCGATCGATGCTTGCCTCGCTCAGCTTGGCCAGCCCGCGCTCGCTACGGCCGTCTATCCGCGCCAGGATGGCGAGCAGGTCGCGGTGGGCCTGCGCGCGAGAAACGGCGCGCTCTACGAATGCCTGACGCAGGTGTCAGATGCTTCTGTCCTATCGCTCGATCCGATCGAGCAGGGGGCCCAGCCTGCGTGGATGAACCGCTTCCGGTTCCTGCGCGAGGGCGTGCAGACATCCGCGCAATGTACCGATGCGGAGGAGGTTCGCGTTGGCGATCGGGTCGTCGGGCGCCTGCTTGCACGCGGCTGCAAGTTCTAGAGGGCTAGGTCCACGGACTGTAGATTTTGCGCGCCTCTGCGAGGGACGGAGCGGGACTGGACGGGCGATCTGGCCGGCACGTCCTGACAAAGGTCTCGGTCGCGCCGAACGAGGCGGTTGGCCTCGATCGCGCCGAACCGGCGGCTCGCATGACCGGCGCAGACAACGCCGACATCACCGCTGAGGTAGCGCTTTCGCGGCCGGTCGCGATGCGATGAGCGTGCGCTGCAAGATCCTGCACGCGCTCGGCATAGGACCCGCTGCCTTCAGGCAGATTCGTGGAGGCAAGGATGTCGCTCGTAGCGGTCTCAAGCACCCGGCCATCGTCGCGCAGCAGGCGAAACGTCGTGGGCGCCGCCTCGATCTCGACGACATAGCCCTCCGTCCAAAGGCGCAGGGCGTCGCAGTCGCCGATCGTCCAGGCGAGGCTTCCAGCTTGCGTCAGTTCGTGCAGCTTGCAAATGAGCTGCTGTGTCGATGGATGCAGCATGTGCGGCGTCTCGCGGGTCACAGAGATATGGAAGGCGAGCCTGCCAGGGTCAAGCTTGACGGCGGGCGCGAACGCGTCGTGCAATCAGCCTGTAGAGCCGCGCGGCCTCGCGCGTCTCGCATTCCCAGATGACGACCGGCGCCCATCCCAGATTCCGGAGCGCGGTGAGCGTCGCCCGATCGCGCGACATGTTGCGGGCGATCTTTGCCTCCCAGTAGGCGCGGTTGGCCTGCGGCATACGCGCGCCGCGCGGACAGGCGTGGCCGTGCCAGAAACAGCCGTGCACAAAGACAACGCAGCGTCGCGCCGGGAAGACCAGGTCGGGCTTGCCCGGCAGGTCGCTGCGGCCGAGGCGGAAGCGGAGGCCCAGCGCATGGGCAGCGCGGCGCACGGTGAGTTCGGGCGCCGTGTCGCGGGACTTCACCGCGCGCATGATAGTCGAGCGCTTTGCCGCGTCGAAGACGTCAGTCATTTGCTGGTGACCTCTTGGCTTCGGCAGGTCACGAACTTGTATTCCTGCTGCTGCATTGCTTCGGGCCGGGCTACGTGAACAGACAGTTCAGCGCGGGCGCCGGGAACGGAGTGTCTACCGATCTGCATGTGGGCCGTCACACAGCGACCACCATCGAGCGTTGTTGCACAGGCGCGGGGCCAGGTCCCAGTCTTGCCGGCCGTCAAGGCGGTCTCCAAGGCTCCTTGGACGTTCTCGATCTGGTGTCTCGGCGTCAAGCGGAAGCCGATCATTATCGCGACGACGCTGAGCATCACCACGCCAATCAGCCCGAGCCTGACAATGTGTTTCAGCTTGCGGCCTTGCATGGACGTTCAACTGTGACCGCCTCTGCATGCTGGCCGTTGTATCTGATTGCTTCAACAGCAATGCTCGCCGGAACGATTCGACCGGCAGGAGGAAAGATCATGCCCCGTACGACCCATCGCAGCTCAAAGGGCACGAAGCTCTATGCCGTGCGTGATGCGGAGGGCCAGTTCAAGGACATCCAGACCTACAAGCGGGCGCATGGGCAGGACGTGAAGCGCGTCTCCAAGGCGGAGATCGTTGCGAAGAAGGCGGCGAAGAAGAAGACTGCCAAGAAGGCGCCGGCGAAGAAGGCTGCGAAGAAAAAGAAATAAACCTCAGGCTGCCGCGCGCGCTGATCTGCCAGCCGCCAGCGGCGCCAGCAGATGCTGGCCCAGCCAGCGGACGACGGGGACGGAGACGCCGTCCCCGATGACTTTGAGACCGTTGGTTTCCGACGTCGGCAGGCGATAGGCGTCGTCGAGGCCCATCAGCCTTGCGGCCTCGCGCGCCGTGATCGCCCGCAGGCGCGCGCGGCCGTTCTCGGTGACCAGCAGCAATTGCTTCGACGAGCCGCCGGCTGGCGTACGCAAGCAGCCGGCCAGACCGTCATAGCGGACTTCGGCGCGCTGGATGCGCTGGCCGTTCTCGAGCCGGATCCGGCGAAAGACGGCGCCGGCTTTCCACGCAGGATCGCCAAGGGCCGCATCGATCCGCTGGCGATGCAGCGGCGCCATCTGGTCGATGAGCTTGCGTGTTGCGGCGTCGGAGCGCCAGGCCGATTCGGGCGGGTTGCGGTAAAGCAGTGAAGCGAGATCGACATTGTGCCGGGTCGGCTGCGGAAGACGCCACCAGACCCAGGCAAGGTGCGTGGAGTCTGGCAGGGACTCGACGGCGCTGCGAAGACCTTTGGGATGGAACACCGGGTCCGGTCCAGCGCTTTCGAGGTCGGCGGGGATACGGCCCTTGTGGGCGACGATAAAGAGGCGCTGGCGCGACTGGGGCGAGAACAGCGCCGCATCGATCAGAAGGGCGCCGACACGATAGCCGGCATCCGCGAACTCGGAGACCAGCGCCGTGAAGTCGCGGCCATTGTGCGAGGACAGGAGGCCCGCGACATTCTCGATCAGGATGGTGGGCGGCGCGCGGGATTTCAGGCTCTGGATTACGTTCCAGAAGCCCCAGAAGGCGCCGGAGCGCGGCGCGTTGAGGCCGCGCCGGTTCCCGGCGAGCGAGAGATCCTGACAGGGGAAGCTGGCCCAGGCAAGGTCGGCTGTCGGCAGGCTCGCTGAATTGAGGTCCCAGACATCGCCCTGTTCAAGCGGCGCCTCCGGGAAGTTGGCGCGATAGACAGCACACTTCATCAGATCGAGGTCGTTGGCGAAGGCGCAGTCGAACTGGCCAGCCAAACCCACATGCGCCATGCCCCCGCCGGCGAAGAACTCGAGAAAGGTGGGGCGCGCCGTAGGCATCAGAAGAAAATGCCCTGATTCGGCGGCGGGTAGCGATTCAGCGCGTGTTTCCCCCGAAACTCGGCAGGGTTTGTTCTGGCCTGTTCACATTTCCCCTGGGGCGGGCGCTGCCCTGGGACGGGATCTCCTTGATCCGCTTGCGCCACACGTGTCGGGAAGGTCGGCCGGGAAAATCTGGCGACCAGCATCTGCCAAGCTCGACTGGTGCTAAGCTCGACTGGCTCGGCCGCGAGACAAGGCTTGGTGCAAGGCGGGCAAGAGTCTGCTAGCCTCGTTTCACTCTGCAGCAGGAGACGGACGACCCATGGCCGACGACCTCAAGATCGCCCCCAAGCTCGAAGACTCCAGCCACGAAGAGCCCATGGGTCGGGCCAGTTTCACTGCCTTCACCAACGCGACGCCCGAGGATTGGCAGAAGATCGTCGCCGCCAACGCCGTGTTCTCGAAGGATCACGTCAAGCGGATCGTGACCCATCTCAACCTGCTAAAGGGTGATTGCGGCGGCTTCCCGGTCGACCGGCTGGAACATTCGCTCCAGACCGCCACACGTGCCCATCGGGCCGGGATGGACGAGGAGTATGTCGTCTGCGCGCTGCTGCACGACATCGGCGACACACTGGGTGTCTACAATCATCCGGATATCGCCGCCGCGATCCTGCGCCCCTTCGTCTCGGAGGCCAATCACTGGATGGTCGCCAATCACGGCATTTTCCAGGGCTACTACTTTTTTCACCACCTCGGCCTTGATCGGAACATGCGCGACCAGTTCCGCGGCCATCCGCATTTCGAGTACTGCGCCCAGTTCTGCCACCTGTTCGACCAGCCGGCCTTCGACGGCGCCTACGACTCCATGCCGCTCGACGCCTTCGTGCCGATGATGCACCGTGTCCTCGACAAGCCGAAACAGTCGATCTACCTGCGCAAGGACAGCGAGCAGGCTGCCTGGTAGGCGGAGGCGAGCCGGCGGCTCTGGGCCGCATCACGGGACCTTGAGACATCCCCGCCCGCTGCTAGGGTCCGGTCCCATGGGGTCATTGCCGCAGAGAGCCTGTCGCATGAAAATTCAATACGCCCTTGCTGCCGCCGCGCTCGTGGCCGGTGGTGGCCTCCTGGCCGCCCGCGCCATCGCGGACGAGGGCATGTGGACCTTCGACAACTTCCCCTCCGCGCGCGTCAAGCAGCTGTACGGCTTTGCGCCAGACCAGAAATGGCTCGACCGCGTACGGAAGAATTCAGTGCGCCTGGAAAGCGGCTGTTCGGGGTCCATCGTCTCCCGGGACGGGCTTGTGATGACCAATCACCACTGCGTCACGGATTGCACGAGCGCGCTATCCAGTCCGGCCCGGGACTATCTCGACGATGGCTTCTATGCGTCGGCGCGCAGGGACGAGAAGATCTGCCCTGGCGCCGAGGCGTCCATCCTTCAATCCATCGTGGACGTGACCGACCGGGTAAAGCGCGCGACCGCCAACATCGATGCGTCGGCCGTGAGCGCGGCGCGTGCAGCAGAGATCGCTAGGATCGAAAAAGAGAACTGCGGCGAGGATCGGACAAAGCGCTGCCAGGTGGTAAATCTCTACCGCGGTGGGCAGTACAAGCTCTATGTGTATGACCGGTTCGACGATGTCCGCATCGCCTTCGCGCCCGAAATGCAGGCAGCATTTTTTGGCGGCGATCCGGACAATTTCAACTTCCCGCGCTACGCGCTCGACATGGCGCTGCTGCGTCTTTACCGGAATGGACAGCCGGTGAAGTTCACAGACCCGCTGCGCATCGACCCTGCGGGCCCCAAGGCCGGTGATCTCGTCTTCGTGTCCGGCCATCCCGGCTCCACCGAACGGCTGATGACCAACGCCCAGCTTGCCTTCCAGCGCGATGATTTCCTGCCGTGGCGGATCGAGTACCTGGCGCAGCTGCGCGGTGCACTGCTCAACGAGGCGACAAAGGGCGAAGAGGAGGCACGGCAGGTGAACGATACCTTGCAGGGCCTCGAGAACTCGCTGAAGGTCTTCAAGGGTCAGCGCGGGGCGCTGGTCGAGGCGTCATTTTTTGCCGTGAAGATTGCCGAGGAGAAGCAGCTGCGTGACGCGCTCGGCGCAGATCCACCCCTTCGGGCGAAGTATGGCGATCCATTTGTATCGCTGGAAGTCATCGTGGCCGCGCAGCAAAGGACCTTTCTGCCGTTCCAGATGCTCGAAGTTCGTTTTGGGGCTGGCTCCGTGCTGCTCAACGATGCGCGTCTGCTGCTCCGCGCCGGCGCCGAGCGGGCGAAGGGCAACAGTGAGCGCCTGCCGGAGTTTGGCGACCAGCGCCTGCCATCTGTCGAACGCACGCTGCTGGCCGAAACTCCTGTGAACCCGTCGCTCGAGAAGGTGCTGATTGCGTACTGGCTGGAGAAGACGCGCGAGTATCTGGGGGCCGACAGTGCGGCTGTAAAGGCGATGTTCGGATCGCGAACCTCGCAGCAGATTGCTGCGGAAGTCGTGGCTGGCTCGCAGGTTGGCGATGCAGCCTTCCGCAAGCGGTTGTGGGACGCGCCGTCGCTGGCGACAGGATCAAATGATCCGGCGATCGCGCTGGCCCGTCTGGTCGATGACGCCGCGCGCAAGGCCCGCTCGACTTACGAGGCCGAAGTGACCGGGCCGGTTTCTATCGCCGCAGAAAAAGTGGCCGGCCTGCGTTTCGATGTGCTTGGCCAGGATATCTACCCCGACGCAACCTTCACGCTCCGCCTGTCCTATGGCGTTGTGCGCGGGTGGGATGATCCGATCCACGGCACAATCGAGCCATTTACCAGGATCGGCGGCCTGTGGACGCGCGCCACCGGCGCCTACCCCTTCAACCTCGGCAGGCGCTGGGTCGGTGGCGAGGGAAAGTTGCCGGCTGACATGCAGTACAACTTCGTGTCGACCAACGACATCATCGGCGGGAACTCCGGCTCGCCGGTGCTCAATAAAGAGGGTCGCATCGTAGGCCTGGCCTTCGATGGCAACATACATTCAACAGGCGGCGCCTTCGGGTTCGATCCCGCGCTCAACCGCACGGTCTCCGTATCGAGCCAGGCGATTGTCGCCGCCTTGCGCAGCATCTATGGCGCCACTGCGCTTGCGGATGAACTTGTGAAGTAAGCGAAAGCAGAGGGGCAGTCGGGGAATGAACATCGAATGGGGCTGGGACAACGCCCGCGCCTTGCTCGGCATCGTGCTGATCTACGGCATTTGCTGGCTGCTGTCGGAATCGAAGAAGAAGCTGCCGTGGCGCATCATCCTTGGCGCGACAGCGATTCAGATCTCCTTCGCGCTTTCGTTGTATGGTGTTCCGCCGCTTCGCATGGGCCTTGAAAACGCGGGCGTCGTCGTAGACCAGTTGCAGGCGGCCGCACGCGCCGGAACAAACTTCGTGTTCGGCTGGGTGGGCGACAATACGGTTGCAAACTCCACGCTGGTGACGCAGGTGGACCCCGCCACGGGTCAGGCGAAATTCCTGCCGCCACTGTTTTTCTTCCAGATCCTGCCGCTGATCATCGTGGTCGCAGCACTCTCCGCGATGCTCTGGCACTGGCACATTCTGCGCTGGATCACGAAGGGGTTCGCGATCATTTTTTCCCGCACGATGGGCCTTGGCGGAGCCACCAGCCTCGCGGTCTCGGCGAATGTGTTCATGGGCATGACCGAAGCGCCTGTGCTCATCAAGCCTTACATCCCCCGCATGACGCGTTCGGAAGTGTTCATCGTGATGACGGCGGGCTTCGCGACAATCGCGGGTTCGGTGCTGGTGATCTATGTGACCTTCCTCGCGCCGGTGATGGCCAACCCGCTGCCGCAATTGCTGGTGGCCTCGTTGATGGCGGCGCCGGCGGCCGTGGCGGTTGCGATGACAATCGTGCCGGAGACCGTCAACATCAAGGAACGCGCGAGCGAGCCGGACTTCGAATACCACTCGACCATGGACGCCTTCGCAACCGGCGCCAGCGACGGCATGAAGATCGTCCTCAATATTGCGACGATGCTGATCGCGGCGCTGGCGCTGCTCTACATCGTGAATGCAATCCTTGGCGCGTTTCCGGCCGTCTGGGGTGAGCCGTTGTCGTTGCAGCGTATCCTCGGCTGGATGTTCGCGCCGCTGATGTACATGATCGGCGTCCCCATGGATGAGGCGGCCAAGGCCGGATCGATCCTCGGCGTGAAGACGGTGCTCACCGAGTTCGTGGCGTTCATCGACCTGTCCGCGATCCCGGTTGAGGAGATGAGTGACCGCACGCGCCGGATTGTCGCTAATGCGGTGTGCGGTTTCGCCAATTTCGGCTCGGTCGGCATCCTCATCGGCGGCCTCACGATCATTGCCCCGGAGAAGCGAGAAGTCTTTCTGAGCCTCGCCTGGAAGACTCTGATCGCAGGCACATTTGCCACGTGTCTTTCGGGCGCAATTGTCGGCCTGCTGCCGGCAAGTTTATTTGCCGGCTGAGTCTGATCGCCCTACCAGGGCTGCTCAACAGACGAAAATCCCAGTCAGTACCCCGGGAGGGATCGTGCCAGTCAATTACACCACCCCAAGCTGGATCGCCCTGGCGGTCGTTCTGGGCGCGAGCGCCGCACCGGCGCATGCGCAGGGCGCCGCAACTCCACAAGTCACGCAGGTCGACCCTGCGCCGGCAGACGGCGATGTGGTTACGATCTATGGCGACCGCCTGCCGACGGATCCTGGCGCCTATTCCATTGTTGACGGCGAGACGATTGGCGAGATCGCCGCCAACCATCCGGCGGAAATCCTCAACACCGTTCCCGGCGTCAACGTGCAGATGAATTCCGGCCAGGAATTGCTCGTGGCTATACGTTCGCCCGTGCTGCCCGCCGGAGCGGGGCAGGGGTCGTTCCTGATCCTCGCGAACGGCGTGCCCACCCGGGCGGCCGGCTTCGGCAACGTAAACGCTCTGTTCGAGGTGCATCACGAAACAGCAGAGGCGATCGAGGTTGTGCGGGGTCCGGCATCGGTGCGCTATGGATCCAACGCCGTCCATGGTCTCATGAACTTCATCGACCCCGAGCCGGGCGCACAGACGGGTCAGACGCTCACACTGAGCGGGAACTCGCTACAGCGCTACCGTGCCGATGCAACTGCCAACTTCACCACCGATGGCATCGCCAGCTGGGTCGGCCTGTCGGTGATGGACGATGGCGGCTGGCGGGATGCTTCGGGCGTCGATCAGCAAAAGCTGACGTGGCGATCGAAGGTGCAGGGCGAGACATGGAATGCGGTTGCGACCTTCGCCGCCGTGAACCTCAATCAGGAAACCGCCGGCTTCATTCAGGGACCGGAAGTCTACAAGGACGAGGACATCGCCACCACTAACCCCAACCCCGAAGCCTATCGCGATGCGTGGGCCGCACGGGCCAATGTCCGCTTTGAAACAAACATCGGTCGCGACACGCTTGTGATCACGCCGTTCGGCACGGTACAGCGGATGAAGTTCATTCAGCACTTCCTGCCCGACCAGTCGACAGAAGAAAACGGCCACGACTTGCTCGGAGTCATGACGCGCTACGAATTCGGTCCGGAGAATTTCCGCTGGTCCGTAGGCGGCGACTTCCAGGTCGCCAGCGGTTTTCTGACCGAGGTGCAGACGCGGCCAAGTTTCGGCGGCGTCAACCCAGCCAATCCAACATTTCCGCAAGGTACCCATTATGACTACGACGTCGGAACTTGGACGACGGGTCTCTATGCGGAAGTCGACTGGCGCCTTGCGCCCGACTGGAGCCTGCTCGCCGGCGTCCGCGCCGAGGCGCACCAGTGGGATTACACAACCGATGTAGCGCCAGGCACGCGCGGGCGCTTTCGCGTTGCGCCAAGTCGCTCTGACGAGTTCGAGCTGCTGACCCCGAAGGTTGGCGTCGTCTACAGCGGCCTCAACGGCGCCGTGCTCTACGCAAACTACGCCCGGGGCGAGCGCGCGCCGCAGGCGTCAGACCAATATCGGCTCCAGAATCTGCAGTCCATTCAAAGACTCGAGGTCGAAACGCTCGATAGCTACGAAGCGGGCATTCGCGGCGCCTTCGCGGGGGTCGACTATGACATCGCCGCCTATCACATGCAGAAGGACAACTTTTTCTTCCGCGACTCGGATGGCCTCAACGTCCCAGACGGCAAGACGCGCCACACAGGCATGGAGGCGTCATTGTCGGGCGGGCTCGGGGACGTGGCGGGCGGCCGCCTGGAGTGGAATGCGAACGCAGCCTGGTCGGACCAGGTCTATGACTTCAACCGCAACGTGGTGATCGCCGCCGAAGACATTTTCGACGGCAACCAGATCGACACCGCCCCTGAATGGTTGGCTGACGCGGGACTTGGCTGGGAAAGCGCCAACCTTTCGCTCGGCCTCAGCGCCGAGTATGTCGGCGAGTATTTCACCAATGCTGCCAATACCGCCACCTATGCCGGTCATCTGGTCGCGCACGCTCGAGCAGCGTGGCGCTTCTCCGACGCGCTCGAAGCCTTCCTCATCGTGCGTAACCTCACCGATGAACGCTACGCCGACCGAGCCGACTTCGCCCAGGGCCAGGACCGCTACTTTCCCGGCGAGCCGCTGAACGCGACCGTGGGCGTGAGGATTCGGAACTAGCATCCCTTGGTCGAGGGGCGTCCCGATAGGCCCCGCGCAGTGCTCCATCGTTCGCGTTGTCAGCGCGGGCGGCCTCGTTTCAGGTCTTCGCTCAGGCGGATCTCTACCGGTTTGCCGGTTATGCGGTGGCGATAGACGAGGGTGTTTTCGAGGACGCGCTGCACGTAGTTGCGGGTCTCGGCAAAGGGGATGCTCTCGATCCATTCGACGGGATCGGTGCTGACACGCGGATCGCCGAAATCGTTAATCCACTGGCGTGCGCGGCTGGGGCCCGCATTGTACGCGGCGGCCGCGAGGATATAGCTGCCGCCGAACTCGTCGACGAGATCATCGAGGAAGCCGCGGCCGAGCCGCAGGTTGTATTGCGGATCGTCGGTCAGCCAGCTGGAGCGGAAGGGCAGGCCGACCATGCGGGCCTCGGCCTGGGCATAGCGCGGGATCATCTGCATAAGGCCGCGCGCGTCGGCACTGGACACGGCCCGGTGGTTGAACTCGCTTTCCTGGCGCGACAGGGCGAGCACCATGGCGGGTTCGGCAGAGCCGGACCGCGGCGAGCCCGGCAGCTGCAGGATCGGGAAGACAGCGTCGGGCGCGACAAGGCCGCGGCCGAGCCCCGCCTTGGCCCCGCGCACGGCCGCGCGCATTTCGAGATAGCCGGCTGCGATGTCGTACAGCATCTGGTGCTCGGCAGGTGTCGCCAGCATGTCGTCAAGCGCGAAGGAGAAGCGTTCGAAACTGGCCATGCGCCCGGTTTCGGCGAGTAGGATGGCCGCGCGCACGGCGGGCTGGCGCGCGAAGGCGGCGCGCTCCTCATCCGTTGGCGGGGTCAGCGTGGCGAAGCTGAGGGTGCCAAGTTCGGGCTTTGTGATGCGCGCCTTCTCGGCGGCAAGCTGGCCGTAGAACACATAGGGAAAAGCCGCCGCGGCTTCGTAGGCGGCGGCGGATTCCTCAGTTCGGTTCTGCTCTCGCAAAGCTTCGCCAAGCCAGTATTGGCCGCGGGAGACGCTGATCGGCGTGGCGACGCCGGTGGCGAAGACGCGGAAATGGGTTTCAGCCTTCGCTGCATCGCCAAGCTTCGTGAGGGCGAGCCAGCCGGCCATCCATTCGGCGTCGCGGAAGGCCTCGCCCGCGGTGAGCCCATGGCCAGCGGCGAGCTGATATGCGTTAGCGTAGTTGCGCTCGCGAATCATGCGCCGGGCGACGGACTGCTTTTCAGCCCAGATGTCTTCCCGACCAACGGCGGGCGCGCTCTCGCCCCGGATGCGGAGGAGGAGATTCAGCTCTTCAGAAGTCTTGCCGCGGCGCTCGTTCCAGCGTGCGCGCTCGGACAGCAGGCCGGCATCCTCGGTGTAGGCAGCGGGCACCGCGTTCACGAGCCTGTCGATATTCTTCGCGTTGCGCATGAGGCCGACGCGGGCGTCGATGACAGCCTTGCGGTCGCTGCCGATGCGCGAGGCCAGCGCCTGCGCACTGCGGATGTCGCCGCGCCAGAGGAACATGTCGGCGCGGGCGTAGTGATCATCGGCGCTGAAGCTGGCGCCATAGCGCGCATCGATCGTCGCCGCGGCGGAGGACGACATGGGTCGCGTGCGCCAGGCTTCGCGAGCGATTCTCAGCATGTCCTCGCGCTTGCCCTGGCTGTCATAGGCGTCGGCGAGGGCGAGGACTCCGTCGCCGGTGCGTGGGCCCTGCTCCAGCAGCCAAGCGATGCGTTCGTCCGCTGTGAGGCCAGAGCGCGTGATCGTCTGTTCAAGCTGCTCGAAGATCTTGTCGCTGTCCGGCCAGCCGCGGAACTCCTCGGCGGCGGCCATGAGATCGGTGAAGCCCAGGCCGGCATTGCCGTTGGTGGCGAGCTGCCAGCGGATGAGCGCTTGCGCAGCGGGATCGCTGATGCGCGAGAGGAGCGAGCGGACAAGGCTCCATTCGTCGGCGTCGGCGGCATCAAGCGCGCGCGACAGGAGCGTGAAGTCGCCGCTCCCGATCCAGATGGATTGCAGCACCGGCGCGGGCTTGAGCGACGGGGCGGGCGGATTGGCGGCTGCTGCCGATACCCACAGGCCGCAGACCGCAATGCTCGTAACCAGGAGCCGCATAGCAGTAACCCCCCATCTCCGTTGGCGTCCGGTTGGCACGCGCGCCTTGCCAAAACATGGTGCGGGATGATTATCCGGCGAGTCGCGCCTGTCGCGCTGCTCCTTTCCAGGGAATCCCGCCGTCATGCTGTTCAAGGGGTCCATACCCGCCCTCGTAACCCCGTTCCGGAAGGGGAAGGTGGACGAAGAGGCGTTCAGGGCGCTGGTCGAACGGCAGATTGCGGCCGGAACGCATGGTGTCGTGGTATGCGGCACAACAGGCGAGGCCTCAACGCTGTCGCATGAGGAGGACATGGCCGTCGTCGAGCTGTGCGTGAAAACGGTGGCGGGGCGAGTTCCGGTCATCGCTGGCACAGGCTCCAATTCAACCGCGGAGGCGATTGGCCTCCTGCGGCACGCCAAGAAAGTCGGAGCTCACGCAGCCCTGATCGTGAACCCGTATTACAACCGCCCTTCCCAAGATGGCGTTTATGCACATTACAAAACTTTGACGGAAGCGGTTCAACTGCCGATTTTCCTTTACAATGTGCCGGGTCGGACGGGGTCCGACATGGGCGTGGAACTCGTTGCGCGGCTGTCGCAATTGCCAAATGTGATCGGGATCAAGGATGCGTCGGCGGACCTGTCACGCGTGGCCCGGCATACGGCGCTGTGCAAGGCAGGCTTCATCCAGATTTCGGGGGAGGACCCCAGCGCGGTGGCGTTCAATGCGCAGGGCGGGGTGGGGTGCATATCGGTGACCGCCAACGTGGCGCCGGCCCAATGTGCGAAGATGCAGGAGGCGACGCTGCGCGGCGACTATGCCGAGGCGCGACGGATCAACGATACGCTTGCGCGGCTGCACCGCGCGATGTTCCTCGAACCGAGCCCGGCGCCGGCGAAGTATGCACTTTCGCTGCTCGGCCTGTGCGAGAACGAGCTGCGCCTGCCGCTCGTGCCAGTGCAGAACCAGGCTGTTAAGGAGGAGATCAGGGCGGCGATGCAGGAAGCGGGTGTGGTGTGAAGGCGCCGTTGAGCACGCTCTCGTTTTTCGAGACGGACGCTTCGCGTGCTCCTCGGAACACGGGCGTGCGCGTTAGCTGCTAGGGCGGATAGATCATGGCGCAGGGCCCGAGAACCGGTGGACAGAATCCCAAAGGCAAGACGCGGCGCGAGCTGGCGCGAAAACTCGTTGCAGAGAACCGGCAGGCGCGGCGCAATTACGAGATCGTTGACACGCTGGAGGTCGGCGTCGTGCTCACCGGGTCGGAAGTGAAGTCGTTGCGCGAGGGGCGCGCGAACATCGCGGAGGCCTATGCGCGCGAGGAAAACGGGCAGATCGTTTTGGTGAATTCGACCATCCCGATCTATCCGCCGGCCGGACAGTTCAACCACGAGCCGGGGCGCAAGCGCGTGCTGCTGGTGAAGAAGCGCGAGTTCAACCGGCTCACCGGGGCGGTGGACCGGGAAGGGCGCACGCTGGTGCCGCTCGAGCTCTATTTTGGGGAGACGGGCATGGCGAAGATCAAGCTTGCCCTGGCGACTGGCCGCAGGGCGCCCGACAAGCGCGACGTCGAGAAGAAGCGCGACTGGGACAGGCAAAAGGGCCGACTCTTGCGGGGGAGGGGGTAGCCGGCGCTTACCCCGGTGTCTTCGGCTTGGTCGCCGCGACCAGGATTTTGTCCAGCATCAGGAGGTTGTCGTTGATGGTCTTCTGGTCGGGGCAGCCATTGCAGGCGCGGGCCATGGCGCCGAGGGCGTCGTGCTGGTCAGCGGCAGAGTTGATGTCGCCGAGCATGACGTGAGCGACGCCAAGGCGGGCCTTGGGCTCGGGGCGTGTCGGTTCGCTCACCACAGCGGTTTGGAGATAAGCCTTCGCTTCGGGCCATTTCTTGAGGCCCATTTGCGTGAGCCCCATCAGGTAGTTGGCATCGCTGGTCGTGGGGTCCATGGACAGGAGCCTGGCGAACTCCTTCTCCGCGAGCGCGAAGTCCTGCGCCTGCAGCGCATCGAGGCCGTTTTTCCGCGTGCTGTCCCGTTCCCGCTGCTTTTCCTGGTCGAGGCGATGGGCCTTGTCGATGGCGTCAAGATCGTTACCCCCGCTCAGACCGGGTTGCGCATGTGCGACACCCGCTGAGAGGGCAAGAACCGCAATTGTCAGAATCGATACTGCCTGTGTGCGCATCGCGCCCTCCTTCAGGGTTTGGATGATAGCATAGCTGGTTTGGCGAAGCTGGGGCAGCACAGGCGTGCACGATGACGCCATCGTGTTTGCGGCAGTAGCGGCTGACCAAGGGGCGGCCGGCGATCTTTCCGCGGGGTTCTCCTGGGATTTTCACGGATACATCATTCGTGCAGGGTGTCGCCTGCGCCTCACCGCTCAAGGATCGGGCGGCCAAAATTCAATTCCGACGCGAACGGTCTGGCCGCAACAGGCGCCGGATGGAATCGTCGATCTTCGTTAACAGACGGAGTGGGGTCTATGAGAGTTAGGTTGATGCGGGGCGCCGCCATGGCGCTCGCGATCGGAGCCTTTGGCATTCCTCTGGCTCATGCCCAACAAGGCGGAGGCGATGAGGACGTCGTGATCATCACGGGCACGCGCGTGGATGCGCGTTCCGCGATCGACTCGCCGGCCCCGGTGGACGTCGTGGCCGGCGACGAGCTGGTGAACCAGGGCGACAACGATGCGGTTAACATCCTACGCACCCTGGTGCCGTCCTTCAACGTCGGCACGCAACCGATCTCCGATGCGGCGACGCTCGTGCGCCCGATCAACTTGCGCGGTCTGCCGCCGGACAACACGCTTGTGCTGGTGAACGGCAAGCGCATGCACCGCGCCGCCGTGATCGCTTTCCTTGGCGGCGGCATTTCTGACGGCAGCCAGGGCCCCGACATCTCCACCGTTCCGGCAATTGCTCTGAAGCAGGTCGAAGTGCTGCGCGATGGCGCCTCCTCGCAGTACGGGTCAGACGCCATCGCGGGCGTTATCAACTTCATCCTGAAGGACGACTCCTCCGGCGGGAGCCTCGAAGCGAAATGGGGCCAGACCTATGAGGGCGATGGCGCCTCATACCAGATCGCGGGCAATGTCGGCCTGCCGATCGGTACAAATGGCTTCCTGAACCTGTCGGCCGAATACCAGCAGACCGATCCCACCAGCCGCTCGGTGCAGCGCGACGATGCGGCGGCGCTGATCGCGGCGGGCAATACCGCCGTTGCCAACCCGGCTCAGATCTGGGGGCAGCCCGAGGTCAAGGACGACATCAAGATCTACGCCAATTTCGGGTATGATCTTGACGACAAACATGAGCTCTATGCGTTCGGAAACTACGCCCAACGCGAAGTGGAAGGCGGCTTTTACTTCCGCAATCCGACCAACCGGCCTGGTGTTTATGCAGGTCCAACCGTCGATCCGGTAACCGGCGCGCCCCTGGCAGCTACCTCGGGCGGCGTGCCGTCCATCCGGGTGGGAGACCTGTCAGTCACCACTGCGGGTGATTGCCCGGCGGGCATCCCGCTGACAGCGGGCGGCGGCCTGCGGCCAAACGCGGCGGTGCTCGCTGCGGTGACGGCCAACCCAAACTGCTTCGCGTTTGTTGAGCTTTTCCCTGGCGGCTTCACGCCGCGCTTCGGCGGTCAGCTGGAGGATACGTCGATCGCGCTAGGCCTGCGCGGTGAAGTGCCGTGGGTTTCGGGCCTTAGCTACGATCTGAGCTACCGCTACGGCGAGAACCAGGCGGACTTCCTGATCAAGAACACAGTCAACGCCTCGCTCGGGCCGAATACTCCGACCTCGTTTAACCCCGGCGGCTACGGCCAGGTCGAGAACATCTTCAATCTCGACTTCGGCTACGGGCTGCCGGTGGGTTTCGCCTCCGACCTCAACATCGCGTTCGGCTTCGAATGGCGCGAGGAAGAGTTTGAAGTGCGCGCAGGCGATCCGGCCTCCTACGCGCTCGGGCCGCTGGCAGCGCCTTCCAGCGCCTACCCGCTGGGCCAGGGTTTCTCCAGCAGCTCGAACGGCTTTGGCGGCTTCACCCCGGCTTCTGCGGGCACGAGCAGCCAGTCCAACACGTCCTACTACATCGATCTCGAAACCGACGTCACCGAGGCGGTGACGCTGCAGGGCGCGGTGCGGTACGAAGACTATGACAGCTTCGGCAGCACGACGAACTACAAGATCGGCGGCTTGTGGCGTGTGATGGACGGCTTCCGTCTGCGTTCGACCTGGTCTACCGGCTTCCATGCACCGACTGCGGGGCAGGCAAACGTCATCAACGTGACGACGCAGTTCTCCAATGGCGAGCTCCAGGACGAAGGCACCTTCCCGCTGAGCAGCCCGGCCGGCCAGATTGCGGCCGATTACATTGCCGCGCCGGTTTCGGCAGGTGGGCTGGGCCTGACGCGCCCGACACTCGGGCCGGAGGAATCGGAAAACTTCACCCTCGGCGGCGCGTTCGATATTGGTTCGTCGACGCTGACGGTGGATCTCTTCCAGATCGACGTCGAGGACCGCATTTCTCGCTCTTCTGCGATCAACTTTCCGGCTGCGCTGCAGTTCCTCGCTGCGCAGAGGAACGTGCCTACCGGCGGGGCGACCCGCACGGGCGAGCTTCTCACGATCCTCGACAACGCCAACGTGCTTGACCGCGCGAACTTCACGGGCTTCGAGGACCTGATCTCGTTCTCGTTCTTCAACAACGACTTCGATACCGAGACTCGCGGCATCGACGTCGTACTGTCAGGACCGGTGGACTTCATCCAAGTCGGCGACACCGACTACACGCTGGCGTTGAACTATACCGATACCAGCGTGGAAAACGCTGGCCAGACGATCTCGTCGACCCGCGTTCGGCAACTGGAGGAGTCCCTGCCGAACTGGAAGGGCAACTTCTCCGTCACGCACACGCAGGGGCCGTGGCGCCTGCTTGGCCGGGTGAACTATTATGGGGAGTATTTCGAAGCCCACCTCGAGGACGAGACCCTGCCGATCGATGGCGAGGCCGCGTTCCTGCTTGACGCTGAAGTCGGCTACAAGGTGACGGAGAATGTTGAACTGATCGCCGGCGCGCAGAACCTGTTCGACGAGTATCCGGTCGACAATCCGTGGGCGGGCATCGTCGGTTCACAGTATGGCGAACGCTCGCCATTCGGTTTCAATGGTGGCTTCTACTATCTGAAGGCGCGCATGACCTGGTAACGCAGCCTTGGTCTGTTCGGGGAAGGGCCGCGGCATGCTGCGGCCCTTTTTCGTTGGCCCTGTGCCGCAGAACCTTCGGAGGACGCAGGCCAGCCGGTTGCGAAACGTGACGGCGTTGGAAGGCTGTACCATGGGGGTGCTCACGTCGGCCTGTCCGGCGACCACAGTTCTGTTGGTGTCCGATTCGGCGGTGATCATGACCACAGGGACGGTTTTCAGCCGCTCGTCGGCCTGGGTGTGCTGGCGCAGCTAAGGCTTTTGATCGGCTCCATCTTCGCGGTGGAGATTATGGGGCCGAAATTGCCGGCAGTGAGCTCGCGATCGCCTTGCGCACATCCCGGGCCGCTTGGGTGTTACAAAAGCCGTATTGATTCAGTTGGTTACGCGTGATGCGGAGGATGATGGGGTCGCCATCGGCCATCGGAAAGCGCATGTAGTCGTTGCAGGCAACGGTGAGGCGTTCGAGACCAATTGCTAGTGGCGATTATGGCCCCGGTCGCGCGAAAATGGCGTGAATGTACGGAATTCGGAGCAGGTGGGACTCGTCCGGCAAAGCGTATGCGTTGAAAACGGTTCCCACGCGCGGGCGGATTGCTCTATGGACCCGCCTTTGGACGACCGCCTGCGCGGCCGGGGACTTGAGGATTGCTGGGCATGAAGACGGGCAAGACTTTCGCCGACCTTGCGGTGGGCATGACTGTGTCGATCGAGAATACGGTGTCCGAGCAGGACGTGATCGACTTCGCCCGCGTCTCCGGCGACCACAACCCGTTGCACATGGACGAGGACTATGCGCGCAAGACGCAGTTCAAGGGACGCATCGCGCACGGAGCGCTGACCGCTTCCTACATCTCGGCGATTTTGGGAAATGACCTGCCCGGGCCGGGCGCGGTGTTCATGGAGCTGAACCTGAAGTTTGTCCGGCCAGTTCGGATCGGCGACACGGTGACATCCTCTGCGGAAGTGATCGAGATGATCGAGCGCGGATGTCGCGTGCGTTTGTCGGTCAAGGGTGAAGTCGACGGTAAGGTCTGCATGAAGGGCGATGCGCTCGTCATGGTGCCGTCCGGCAAGCCCGAATAGGCCAAGCATGTCGGGCGCCGCGATCGCGCTGGGAAACTTCGATGGGCTGCATGCGGGGCATCGCGCAGTGATCGCTTCGGCCGCCGCAGCGGCAAAGCGTCTTGGCATCCCGCTGGGCGTGGCGACCTTTGAACCGGCGCCGCGCAGGTTCTTCCAGCCAGCTGCGCTGCCCTTCCGGCTGATGACGCCGTTGCGCCGTGAGATCGCGCTGAACGCAATTGGCGTGCAGGACCTGCGCCTGCTGAAGTTTGACGCAGCAATGGCGGCAATGACGGATCGCGAATTCTGCCAGCGCGTGATCGTCGGCGAAGTAGGCGCGCGGAGCGTGAGCGTTGGGTTTGACTTCCGGTTCGGCAAGGGGCGCATGGGTGACGCAGACAGCCTGCGCCGGCATGGGGTGGACATGGGTTTCGAGGTGCATGTTGTCGCAGAGGTGCAGGACGCCGGGGAGAAGGTGTCGTCCTCTGCTATTCGCGCCGCCATCGAACGCGGTGACATGAAGGAGGCGGCGCGCGGGCTCGGCGGGTGGTGGACTGTCGATGCGATCGTCGAGCATGGCGAGAAGCGTGGCCGGACACTGGGCTATCCGACCGCCAACATGCGGCTCGGCGAGATCGTCCACCCCGCGCACGGGGTCTATGCGGTCTGGACGCAGGTCGATAGCCAGGCCGTGTGGCGGCCTGGCGTTGCGAGTTTCGGTCGCACGCCGACGACGGGACTGCGTGATCCGTTGCTGGAGGTGGTGATCTTCGACTGGAACGGCGATCTCTATGGCAAGCGGCTGCACACGGCGTTTGTCGCTTTTCTGCGACCGCAGGAGACGTTTTCCGGGCTCGACGATCTGGTCGTAGCGATGCGACAGGACGAGGCCAATGCGCGCAGCCTGCTTGCGTCTGCACAGCCGCCGGCGCCATGAGGCCAAACAACCGCCCTTGGCGAACCGGCGGCGACGCTGCTATCAGCCTGCCATGACCCGAGCGGCGATCATTCGAATTATGGGCCCGGCGGACGCGACCTGACGCGTCTGACGCCGGGAAAGTCGTATCCGCACCAGGCACCCACTCCAGCGACACCCAGATTCGAGCCATGACACGCCCAGACAAAGACGGCCCAAAAGACGACGCGGCAAACCCCTACAAGGACACGCTGTTCCTTCCGAAAACCGATTTCCCGATGCGTGGCGGCCTGCCGCAACAGGAGCCAGCGCGACTCGCGAAATGGGAGGCGGAAAACCTCTACGCTCAGCTGCGGGCCGATGCGAAACGGCGCAACGCGCCCGCCTTTATGCTGCACGATGGTCCGCCCTATGCGAACGGACATATCCACATCGGCACATCGATGAATAAGACGCTGAAGGACCTTGTGATCCGCACGCGGCAGATGATGGGCTTCGATGCGGACTACATTCCCGGTTGGGACTGCCATGGCCTGCCGATCGAGTGGAAGGTCGAAGAGGAGTATCGTGCTGCCGGAAAGCAGAAGCGCGACGTACCGACGGCGGAGTTTCGCAAAGCGTGCCGGGACTATGCGCAGAAGTGGATCGACATCCAGCGCAGCGAGTTCAAGCGGCTGGGCGGGATTGGCAACTGGAACGATCCCTATCTGACGATGGCCTATTCGTCTGAAGCGGCGACGGTGAAGGAGTTTCTGAAGGTCGCGATGAGCGGACAGCTCAAGCGCGGCGCCAAGCCCGTGATGTGGAGCCCGGTGGAGCAGACCGCGCTCGCCGAGGCGGAGATCGAGTACGCCGACCGCAAGGCGCAGACGATCTGGGTCAAGTTTCCGGTAGACTCGCTGGTCATAACTGATCCCGTTACCGAGGCCGATGCCGATCGGCTCAAGAAGGCGTCGGTTGTGATCTGGACAACGACCCCGTGGACCATACCGGCAAACCGGGCCGTGTCGTTCAATCCAGAGATCCGTTACGGACTCTATCAATGTGATGCGTTGGAGCAGGGTCTTGCCTTCGATCCGTGGATCAAGCCGGGCGACCAGCTCATTCTCGCGGACAAGCTCGCTGAAAGCGTGATGAAGGCCGCCAAGGCGTCGTCGTGGACGCGACTCCTTGATGTGACGACCGACGAGCTTGCCCGAATGACGGTGGCACATCCTCTCCGTCACGCCGGACTGGGCGGTTATGACTTTGATGTTCCCCTGCTGAGCGGCGCCCATGTCACCGATGAAGCAGGCACAGGGTTCGTCCATACTGCGCCGAGCCACGGCGAAGACGACTATGAAGTATGGATGTCCAACCGCCGGATGCTCGATTTCCGGGGCGTCGATGAAACCATCCCCGATACCGTCGATGCATTTGGGCGTTACACCTCCGCATGTCCTGGCTTTGAAGGGCTCGCGATCATCGAACTCGAAGGCAAAAAGCGCGGGCAGGATGGGCCGGCGAACAAGGCCGTCATGGACAAGTTGATCGAGGCCGGAGCTCTGCTGGCTCGGGGCCAGACAACCCTGCGCGATGCGCATTCTTGGCGGTCCAAGGCGCCCGTGATCCGGCGCGCCACGTCGCAATGGTTCATCGCGATGGACCGACCGCTGGTGCAGTGGGGAGGTCGAACACTGCGTGAGCTGTGTCTGCAGGCGATCGATGCGACCGCGTTCACCCCGGAGCGCGGACGGCAGCGGTTGCGCGCGATGGTGGAGGAGCGGCCGGATTGGTTGATCTCGCGCCAGCGCGCGTGGGGCGTGCCGCTGACGCTGTTCGTCGACAGGGAGACAGGCGAGATACTGAAGGATGAGGCGGTGAATGCGCGCATCATTGCTTCGGTAGAGAAGGGCGGCGCGGACGCGTGGTTCGGCGGAGAGGCGGCAAACTTCCTTGGCGATGCTTATGACGCGAGCCGCTACGAGAAGATCAACGATATTCTCGACGTGTGGTTTGACTCGGGCACGACGCACGCGTTCACGCTGGAGGACCGCGGGTTGAAATGGCCGGCCGATGTCTATCTCGAAGGCTCGGACCAGCATCGCGGCTGGTTCCAGTCCTCGCTGCTGGAGAGCTGCGCCACGCGCGGGCGGGCGCCCTACGACGCCATCGTTACGCACGGATTCGTGCAAGCGGAGGACGGCGAGAAGATGTCGAAGTCGCTCGGCAACGTGATCTCGCCGATGGAGGTTTGCGAGAAGTACGGCGCCGACATCCTGCGTATCTGGGTGGCGTCGTCGGACTATTGGGACGACCCGAGCTTCGGCTGGAAACTGTTTGAGGCCAACAGCGACACATACCGCAAGCTGCGCAATACCTTGCGCTACCTGCTCGGCGCGTTGGATGGGTTCTCGGATAAGGAGCGCGTTGACGACGCGGATATGCCGGGGCTGGAGCGTTGGGTGCTACACCGCCTGGCCGAACTCGATACAGTCGTGCGCGATGCCTACACGGCCTACGATTTCAAGCGGGCGTTCCACGAGCTCGTCAATTTCTGCGTCGTTGATCTGTCGGCAGTCTATTTCGATATCCGAAAGGACAGCCTCTATTGCGATGCGCCGTCGTCGCTGCGCAGGCGCGCGTGCCGGACTGTGATGGATGCAGTGTTTACGCGCCTTGTCGTCTGGTTTGCGCCGGTGATGGTGTTCACATGCGAGGAGGCATGGGAACAGCGCCATCCCGGCAGGGGCTCGGTGCACCTACAGGTGTTTCCGGAGACGCCGAAAGGGTGGCTCGATGCCAATACCGCCGAGACATGGAACGCCATCTTCAAGGTCCGCAAGGCCGTGACGGAGGCGCTCGAAGTGGAGCGGCGCGAGAAGCGGATCGGGTCTTCGCTAGAGGCCGCAGTGCGTGTCAAGCTTGGCGATCCCGGGCTCCTGAAGGCATTTGACGGCGAGGACGCGGCGGAGATCTTCATCACATCGCAGGCGCAGCTGATGGCAGGGGGTGAGGGTGTTTCGGTGACGAGCACTCGTGCTCCTGGCGTGAAGTGCGCTCGCTCCTGGAGGTATTTCGATCCGGCGACCGCCGACCCAGCTTTTCCCGACATCACACCGCGGGATGCGGCGGCGGTTCGCGAATATCGTGGTGGGTGAGGCTGCTCTATGGCGGTGAGGATGGACTGGCTTTCGCGTGAAAAGATGACCACGGCCTGGCGCTGGGGCATCCCGCTGGTTATCGCGATCGTGGTCGTGGACCAGCTGACAAAGGCCTGGGTGCTGGCGACGCCGGAGTTCCGCGCGCTGGACTGCCTGACGGGGGTCGCGACTTGCGGGCGGATCGAGATTTCTCACCTGTTCGACTTCTCGATGATCTGGAACCGGGGGGTCAGCTTCGGGGCGATGCAGGCCGAAGGACTCGCCCGCTGGGGACTATTTGTCGTCATCCTGGGCATCGCGATCGGTTTCACGCTGTGGCTGTTGCGCGCGGAGCGGAGCCTCACTGCGCTGGCTCTATCGCTGGTCATCGGCGGGGCCGCCGGCAACCTGATCGACCGCGCGATTTTCGGCGCAGTCGTTGATTTTATTGACTTTCAGGGCCCCTGGTTCGGCTGGACTGTCGGCGGCTGGCCCGTCGGCTTCCCGTGGATCTTCAATGTGGCCGATGCAGCGATTTCGGTCGGGGCGGTGGTCCTGCTGCTGGATCAGGTTCTGGCCGGGAGGAACCGTCCGCGATAGAAGGGGAGGAGTCGGCCACGGGCGACACGACAGGAGAGTTCAAGTGAAGCGCAAGACCACCTTCGGCCTCGTGGCCATAACCGCGGCAACATTGGCGGGATGCGCCTCCTCGGGCGGGCCGGACGAGTTCCGTGTTGTCCGTAAGGCCCCGCTGACGGTGCCACCGGAATACAATCTTCGCCCGCCAACTCTCGGTCAGGCGCGGCCGCAGGAGCTCTCTCCCGAGGCGCAGGCTCGGGTCGCGGTTTTCGGTGTGGATTTTGGCGCCAACGCCAGCGAGGGTGAGAAGGCTTTCGTGCGGGCGGCCGGCGGCGATGCCGTCGAGCGGACGGTCCGTCAGCAGGTTGATTTCGACAACAACCAGATGCTCCGCAAAAACCGCAACTTCGCTGACATGATTTTCAACTGGGGCGGAGCTCCCGGCGAAGCAGTTATCGATCCGGCGGCCGAGGCGGAGCGTCTCAGGACGGAGTCCGAGGCTGTAAAGGACCTCACGGGCGGCGGCCCGGTACTGATCCAGCCGAAGCAGACAAGCAAGCTGCCAGGGCTTTGACGGCAGGCCGGAGCGCGCCGATGCTCAGCCGGGCGCGAACAGCGCCAGCCCTGATTGCAGCCGTGATGCTGTTCTGCGGTACGGCGGCGGCGCAGGCGAGCGACACCTGGTCGCCGCAAGGCTTCACCCTGTCGAACGGGCTCCAGGCAGTCGTGCTGCCTGATCATCGGGCGCCGGTTGTAACACACATGCTGTGGTATCGGGTCGGCTCGGCGGACGAGGCGCCGGGCAAGTCGGGCATTGCGCACTTCCTTGAGCATCTGATGTTCAAGGCAACCGCCACGCGGAAGGCTGGCGAGTTTTCGCGTACAATCGCGCGCAATGGCGGACAGGACAATGCAGGCACGTCGTATGACTTCACGAATTACCACTTCCGGATCGCGAAGGATCGTCTCCCGGAGATGATGCAGATGGAGGCGGACCGCATGGTCAACCTTCAGCTGACAGAGGACGAGGTCGCAACCGAGCGCAATGTCGTGCAGGAGGAGCGCCGGCAAAGGGTTGGCGGAGCTCCCTCGGCGACGCTCGACGAAATGATCTGGGAAAAGCTGTATCCCGGACATCCCTATGCGGTTCCGGTGATTGGATACGAGACCGAGATTGCCGCCCTTTCGCGCGAGGACGCGCTGGGCTGGTATCGGCAATGGTACGGCCCCGAGAACGCGATCCTCGTTGTTGCGGGAGACATCACAGCCGCAGAGCTGGAGCCGCTGGCGAAGGCCATCTATGGGTCCATTCCGCCGCGGGGCGATCTCCGTACGCGGTCCTGGCCGGACGTAGCGCCGTTGGCCGCGTCGGCAACAGTGACGCTGAGCGACGCCCGGGTCAGGCAGCCCGAATGGTGGCGGAGCTGGCTTGGCGTATCGCTTGGCCATCCCGATTCAGCCGCGCTCCAGGTGGGCATGGAAATCCTCGGCGGCCGCCGAACGGGGCGACTCTATCGGCAGCTGGTCGAGGGCGGAAAGGCGGTCGGCGCAGGTGGTTGGAACTATGAACTGGCGGCGACTGGACCGGTCGGCATCAACGTGCAACCGGCGCCGGGTGTGTCTGTGGAGCAGGTGCAGACAGCGGCCATGGCCATCGTTGACAAGCTGATCGCCGACGGGCCGACGCCGGAGGAACTGGCTCGGGCGAAGCGCATGCTTGCCGCGAGCAGCATCTTCAGGCGCGACAGCCAGGTCGAAACGGCTAGCTGGTATGGGATCCGGCTGACGGCAGGCATGTCGCTGGATACCATCAATGCGCTGGACGCGCGGATTGCGGGAGTGACCGCGGCTGATGTGCAGTCTGTGCTGAGCAGGTATCTCGGCGGCGCGCACCATGTTGACGGCCTGTTGCTACCGGTGGCGCAATGATCCGCGCGGCTGTGTTTCTTGTTGTCGCCCTGCTGGCGGCTGGCTGCCAGACGGCTGTGCCGCCGCGGGCGGCCTCGCTTGCGGACGTGCAGGTCGTGACCTCTCCGGGCGGGATCACGGCTTGGCTGGTGAGAGAGACCCACGTGCCGATCATCGCAATGGAGATGGCCTGGCGCGGCGGGGCGACCAACGAGCCACGCGGCCGCGAAGGGGCCGGCTGGGTGCTGGCCTACATGATGAACGAAGGCGCAGGCGCGCTAGACACGACGCAGTACGGCGCGCGCATGCAGGACCTCAACATGGAGTTCGCCTGCGGCATCTGGGTCGACTGGACCACCTGCAGCATGTCGACGCTGAAGAAGACAGCCGACGAAAGCTTCGAAATGGTGAGGCTCGCGTTCGCTGACCTGCGCTTCGATGCAGAGCCGTTCGAGCGCGCCAAGCGCGAGCTGGCGGTGTCACTGAAGCAGGGCGAGACCAATCCGCGGATGGTGGCAAGTCGCACGATGGATCAGACGCTGATCCCTGGACACCCTTACGCTCGGCACTCAACGCCCGAATCGGCCGGGCGTGTCTCACTTACTGACGCCAAGGTGATGAAGCAGGCGCTGATGACTAAGGACCGCCTGCTGGTCGTCGTCGTCGGCGACATCACGGCGGAGGAGTTGAAGCCGAAGCTGGACGCCGTGTTCGGCGCTTTGCCGGCCGGCGTACCCTTGCCGCCCCTGCTGGATGCGGTCGCGCGTCCGGCGCCTCCCAAGCCAGTGGTGAAGGTGTTACCGCAACCGCAGACGCTGATCATGTTCTCTGGGCCCGGCCTACGTCGCGAGGATCCGGATTTCTTCGCGGCCTACCTGCTGAACTACATTCTGGGCGGCGGCGGAGTATCCTCGCGCCTCAGCGACGACCTTCGCGAGCAGGGTGATCGCTTCGGGTTAATGGCGGCATCGGTTTTTGTTGGGCGTGCGTTGGCGGCCGAACGCTGATTCATGGGAGGCTTCGTTCGAACGAGGCTCCACATGTCGCTGCAACCCCCGTC
>Ga0172372_10000565_pt1 | contig 56928 bp, 34 predicted proteins | sample LakKiv5m_2_FD_114544 | JGI IMG/M metagenome (GOLD analysis project Ga0172372, IMG submission 114544) | Freshwater microbial communities from Kabuno Bay, South-Kivu, Congo - kab_092012_9.5m | ecosystem: Environmental > Aquatic > Freshwater > Lake | place: Democratic Republic of the Congo...
TACAACCATAAACCACCAGGGGCGAGTTTTTTTTGTTTAGTAATTTCTGAGGAATTTTGGCGTTAAAAAATAAAAACAGCCGCGGCTTTTTTTTGCTTACTTTTTTTCAGCTGGAGGAAAAAAAGTAAGGATATCAATATATGAAGTAATATTCTGGTCTACAACAAAAGCTCGAATGAGAACACAAACGTCAGTAATTAAATTAAATGAAATTTAAATCCAACCCCTTCCCCTGGAGGAAAAAAAGTAAGGATATCAATATATGATGTAACTATTAGGTACCCCAAAACTTATTTTAATAATATTGAAATTTAAGACAACCCCTTCCCAAAGTCTATGGTCCCAGGTCATTAATAGTAAGGCAAATTTGTGATAAAAAAAATTAAATTTACAGGATTGGTAAGCAAAAATCCAAATAGCCATTTATAAAAAATGAATAATAAATTCTAAACATCTGATGATTGCAAAGCGTTTAAAGAACTTGAATAAGGCACAAATGTGCATTATGAGAAGCGTAACATCAATTAGAAACACGCTTATTAATATAAAATAAATAGCCAGTTAACCCCTGCACAATGCTTGTAACGAACAAAAAATAAACATATGCAAAAAGTAGTTTTCATCCTCCTTACAGGACTTTTTTTATGTAATTTCTGGGCATGTAAAAATGAAAAAGGCAGTGCTGCAGATGAAATCGGCAGTGAAAAAGTGGACACAGCAGATATTGCGGCATTTTATCCATTGTTGAATCAGAAAAAGCTCAACACCATGGATGTTTACAATTATAGAAAAAATGCGGAGACCGAACTCGAAAGCCGCATTAAAACGCAGGGAAACAAGTCATATACCATCATCGATAAGGACATTTGGGCAGTAAGATTTGTCGTATATGGCAGTGATGTTTCCAAGCCGGAAGATAATGAGGGGAAATGGATAGACTTTAAGGAAGATCTGACCTATACTTACGGGCTTAAACAAGAGGAAAAAGGTGCAGGAAGATATCACTACAATTTTGAAGAAGGCATCATACTCATGCTGGATAATGATGAAAGGATAAAGCCATCAGAATTCGGTCTTAAACCTTTTAATGATGTACTCATTTTAGAAGGGAAGTTTACATACAGCGACAACAATATGCAGGCCAAACTGGAAAGAATTAAACCCTTTTGATTCAAATAAAAGTTGAATTTTCTACCAAAATCCGCCCTATATTATAAGTTTTTATCCTATATATGATAATGCCTTTCAGTGATTTTCATATTAAATTTTACAGGTATATAACCGACTGAATTTCACAACTTTCCAACGCTAATTTTCCAATTTTATTATATTTTTCCTCTAATTTATTTGGTTAATTTAAATCAAATAATCAAATTTACAGGGAAGTATTGGGCAACCTATACCTCATATTTACCTGAGAATATCTAGCTAACTGAAGATCAGTCATTTATCTTCATTTATTTCATGTTGTCAGGTGATTCGAAACCAAAACTCAACTCATGAACATTCTGACAACGCAATTATTCAGAAGTATTAATTTCCTCAAATCTATATTCAAACCATCTTTTTCACCAAAGGAAAAGATGGTTTTTTTATTTCACCCCGGATCTGATTTTAAAAAGATGGTTATGTACAAGATGTTATTCACCCTGGCAATTGCTGCCATGCCTTTATTGAATTTTGCTCAGGTGACCATAAGTGGTGGATCGACTGCCAATGGTTCGTATACAACACTTGCAGCAGCTGTTACCGCGTTGAACGGATCAACGATAACGGGACCAGTTACTGTGGATGTGGTTGCGGGACACACTGAAACGCTTACGGGGAAAATCATACTGACGGCAACAGGTACTGCTGCCAATCCAATCACCATCCAGAAGTCAGGTGGAGGAGCCAATCCGGTTTTGAATGCCTATGTAGGTACCGTTGCCACTCCGTCCGTTATAGCAGATGGATTTTTTGTACTTGCGGGTAGTGATTATGTGACTATTGATGGAATCAATCTTGCTGAAAGTGCGAGCAATACAACAACGACCACAGTTATGGAGTTTGGGTATGGCTTGTTTAAGGCAAGTGCTACTAACGGTTGCAGGAATAATGTCATCAGAAATTGTACCATAACCTTAAACAGATTAAGCAACACAAGCTGGACTGCCCCGGGCCACAATGGTTCAACAGGTATTGCCGTATTAAATGGATTACATACTGCAGCAGGTGCCTTAACTGTTACTGCAGCCTCAGGTTCCAACTCCTTCAATCAGTTTTATGGTAACACCATACAGAATTGCAATGCGGGAGTGGTATTTATTGGATTTACTGCAACTGCGGGTTTAGGGCCCAATCCTGATCCTGCTACTTTTTTGGGAGATCTTAGCAATGATGTAGGCGGAAATAGTTTGGTAACAGGAAATACTGTATTAAACTTTGGAGGTGCCACAGGAGCCACACAGCCATCTACAGGTATATTCGCCAATAATCAATGGAGTTTTAACTGTTCTTACAATACCATAAACAATAATAATGGCAGTGGTGTGAATCACCCCAGTACATTAAGGGCAATATTTTTAAATTCATCAAGCGCCAGTGCCAGTGCTAACTGTAATTTCAACAACATCACCATAAAAGGTGGGGCTACTACATCCCAGGTAGCTATGATAGAAAATGCTTTCGGAAGTACTCCCCTTGGAAACACCATTAATATTATCAATAATACCCTTACCGGAGACTACTTAACGGCAACTTCAGGAGTTTTGTATGGTATTTATAACAATGGCGGGACACCAAGTAATTTAAATATTAGCAATAACACTATATCTAATCTAACCTACAGTGCTTCAGCATTGGCAGGAAGTGGTCAAGTATACCCCATTTATAGTCTTGGTTCCAATGCCTCCATGACATTAAATGCCAATGGCAATACAATTTCAAATATTACCAGAACCGGTACAACAGGGGGTAATACCATTGGAATATTTATCAGCGGTGGAACTTCAGGTATGGTAATCAATGCCAACAACAACAATATTTCAAATTTCAGCATTGGGGGAGCAGGTACTGCAAGTATTATGTATGGTATTCAGACACCCACGGGTACCGTTTCTGTTAACAATAACAATGTTAATAATCTTCAATGCACTAAAACCACAGGAACGGGTGCCTTATATGGTATTTATAATTTCGCATCCCCGACCAATGAAAATTATAACAACAACACTGTAAGTCAACTTATTCATGCAGGGACGGGAATCGTATATGGTATATATACTTTCACTGCCTCCGGCACAAGAAACATGTTTGGAAATACGGTATTTAATTTATCTACTGCCGGAACAACAATTGCAGGTATTCATAGTGCATCAAGTTCGCCAAATATTTACAACAATAAAATCTATAACATTTCAAGCACCAACACAGCACCTACTGTATCGGGTATCCTTCAGGGATCTTTAGGAACAAGCGGCACAGCAAATATATACAATAACATTATTGGAGATTTGAGGGCGCCAGCTGCAGCATCAACTGCATCTCCAAGTGTGAGGGGAATAAATGTTACCACTGCTACATCAACAGCTAACCTTTTCATTTCATTTAACACTGTCAGACTTGATGCAAATTCCACAGGTTCCAATTTCAGTACTGCAGGTTTATTTGTGACCACCTCTACAACATCAACTACTGCCAATTTAACTTTAAGAAATAACATCATCATCAATTCTTCGGCAGCAATAGGTACAGGATTCGCTGCGGCTTACTGGAGATCAAGCACAGCTTTGAATAATTACAACAGTGCTTCCAATAACAATATTTTCTTTGCCGGAACTCCGGGTCCAGGCAATGTAATTTTTTATGACGGAACCAATTCGGACCAGACCATATCAGCATACAGAAGCCGTGTAGCTCCGGCTGACAATGTATCTGTATCCGAAAATCCACCTTTCTTATCAACCAACGGATCATCCCCCGACTTTTTGCATATCAATCCGGCCATTGCTACGCAGGTAGAAAGCGGTGGAGTTGCCATCGCTGGTATTACTACTGATTTTGATGGAAATACCAGATCTGCAACCCCTGATGTGGGTGCTGATGAAGGTAATTTTACCATTCTTGACTTATCAGGCCCATCCATTACATACACAGCACTAAGTAACGGCTGTTCTACTGGTAATTATACTTTATCCAATGTTACCATCTCAGATGGTACAGGAATCCTGCTTACAGGACCATTGGTGCCGCGTATTTATTATCGCAAAAATTCGGGCACCTGGTTTTCACAGCCCGGCACCCTGGTAAGCGGTACAGCCATCAGCAGTATATGGAACTTTACCATTGTCGTAGGCGATTTGGGTGGCGTTGCTATCGGTGACAATATACAATATTATGTTATTGCACAGGATATCGTCACTCCAATAAACATAGGGTCTAATCCTGCCGGGGTAGTAGCGACAGATGTAAACACTATCATAACTCATCCGGCAACACCTAATAGTTTTTTAATTGTCCCTGTGCTTTCTGGCTCATATAATGTTGGTACCGGGGGAGATTTTACAACACTGACAGATGCTATTACTGCATATAATACCTATTGTATTTCAGGAGCTGTTACCTTCCTCCTCACAAATGCAACTTACAGTGAAACTTTCCCATTAACGATCAATGCCAATTCATTAGCCAGTTTAACAAATAGACTTACTATCCGTCCAGCGCCAGGAAATACAGTAACACTAAGCGGATCCTCCGCCTCCTGTATACTCAATTTAAATGGCGCAGATTGGGTAACCATTGATGGTTCAAATAACAATGGTACGGATAGAAATTTAACCATTTCCAACACAAGCACTTCAGCATCTACAGCAGGAATATGTCTGCGGAGTCTTGGAACGGGGATGGGTGCCTCTAACAATGTTGTTAAAAATGTAAATGTTTCATGCGGAATCGACCAGACAACCAGCACTTCTGCTACATTTGGTATAATATCTCATGGAACCTCCATAAGTACATCCAATGACGGTGCAGATAATGACAATAACCAGTTTTTAAATAATTTTGTCACGAAATCAAGATTTGGTATTTATGTACGCGGTGCATCAAACAATCCAAATGACAATATTATCATTTCTAATAATCTCGTTGGTCCAAGTGCTTTCGGCTCCGATGAGATTGGACAGGGTGGAATTGTTATACAACACCAGAATAATACTAGCGTTACCCAAAATGAGGTCAGATTTGTAGGAGGAACTCTTGCAACCACGAGTTCCGGTGCAGACAGATCTGGTATTGGCGTTGGTGATTACTTTTGGACACCTACTGCCACGGTTATTACCAATTCAAGAATAACAGAAAATAAAATACATGACATTGTTGATGAACGCACCTTTTCTGCTGTAGGTATTGTCCTTGGTGGCTCAGGAACGCCCAGCAATAATATTGTAGCTAATAATATGATTTATGGTGTTTTAGCCAACGGAACTGGAGGAGATCAAGCTGTAGGGATTGGTATTGCTGCAGGAAATGGAGATATAGTGGCTTTCAATTCAATAAGTTTAACAGGCGATCTTGATCCGGGCAGTACAACAAGCTCTTCCGTAAATTCTGCTGGTATCAGAGTCTCTTCCTCAACTCCTTCTAATTTATCTTTGAGGAACAACATAATTTCTGTCAATTTGACAAGTAATACTACAACACTAAAACATTTTGGTATAGTTGCACCTGCAACAAGTTATAACTGGGGCACAGGAATAGCTAATCACAACGACTACTGGATTAATGCCAGTAATTTACAAATGGTTTTAGGTGGTATTGGGACAAGTTCTCCATACACCGATGTACCAACTCTCAATTCCTGGAAAACACAGTTCACGCCTAATCAGGATGCGAATTCACTTGATATACAACCTATTTTTGTTTCCCAGACAGATTTGCATCTGGTCGATGGCAGTAACAACAGTCTCGAAAATGCAGGTACATACTTGGGTAATATTTTGAAAGATATAGACAATAATTTCAGACCTGCCCTACCAACCATCGGGGCACATGAATTGAATCCATACACCTGTACCGTAACGGTCACCGATGTAGTTGCCACCAACTATTGCGGCAACGTACCCGCAGGTTCCATTACGGTAACAGCAACGTGCAGTGGTTGCACACTCCAATACTCTATCGACAATGGTACCACTTGGCAAAGTTCCAATACGTTTTCAGGATTGGCTGCAGGCACCAATTATCAGATAAAAGCAAGAGATGCTGTCGTCACATGGTGTGAAGACAGCTGGGACAATAACCCGGTTACCATCATTTCTATTCCAATTCCTAATGTCGGAATAACCATAACAGAAACTTCCGGAACTACAGCCAACGATGGTACCATCTGTAATGGCGATCAGGCTACACTTACTGCATCAGGAGGTGGAACGTATGTGTGGAGCACAGGCGCAACAACAACCGCTATTAATGTAACTCCATCCACATCAACAACTTATACCGTGACAGTAACTACAAATGGCTGTTCTGAAACTGCAACCGCAACGGTTACTGTACTCAGTCTACCAACAATTACATTTGCCATCGATGAAAATTCTGGCACTGAAGATGATGGCACTATATGTTCAGGCAACAGTGTGACTATTACTGCCGGCGGTGCATCCACATATCAGTGGAGTTCCGGTCAAAGCACCGCATCCATCACGGTTACTCCTGGCAGTACCACAACCTATACGGTTACAGCTACCGCTACAACAGGTTGCAGCAATACTGCAAGTACCACGATAACGGTAAATCAGACATCTCCTGCACCAGTTATTGAAATCCTAAACAATACCTGTCCATCAACTGTTGGATCCATCGAAGGATCAGGCTGTGCAGCAGGATCTACGCTTGAATGGGCTACTAATCCAACCGGACCATGGCAGATATTTGCGCCAGCCTATACCAATACTCCTGTTACAGTCTACGCAAGATGTAACAATTATACCACAGGCTGTATCAGTGAGGTCTCCACAGCGACAACAGCGCCCGTTTCATGTCCATGTCCATTAATAGAAATAGAAGACATCATATATACCTGTACAGAGGGTAGAAATTATGAAATTACAATATGCTTTACTGCTGACAATATAACACCCGAAAGGTATTTTTCAGTCAATGTAGGATCTCAGACATTCGGTTTGTTTGAATATGTTGATTATGCAAGCAGCCCGCAGGGCAGATATTGCGTTACCGTAGGAGATTTCAGAGAGAATCTTGAAAACAATATACCTGTTACGATTACAGATTTCGGAATTAGTCCTCCGATGCCAGTGCTTGACGGAAATCCGGAAGTTGAAACTGCATGGGGCGAACCTGTGGCGATTTCTGATGGCATTGAAGGCTGGGCTGGCGTCAACGTTGGTAATCTTTATGTCAGGAGTGACATCGAATATGTATATTTCGGTGCTAAGCTCAATCAGGCTGCCGGATGGCAATCATGGGGTTTTGCTGCTAATGTCACAGATAATAGTGGCGGCACTTCTGAAGTATGGACCTATCCTATTCAATACGGCCATGCACAATCTCCTGATTTTGTCGTAAAAGGAAATTTCAGCGGATATGCTGAAATCAGAATATGGAATGGATCAGATTGGGTAAGAAGAGACAACAATAACACGGACAATGGTTTAAACACCTATGACTTTGAAGCCAATTCCTCCGGTATGGTTGAAGTAAGAATTAAAAAATCGCTTATCGGAAACCCCAATGATGTAGAGGTCCAGTTCTATGTATCCGGCAATAATCAATCTGAGCATGCCACATTTGATGCCGTCCCTGATGACCAGGTGGCTACCAGCTGGAATCACAATGGCCAGGGGGGCAATCCTCCAGCCACTGTACTTGACCGGTATACTGCACCAGTGACTAACTTTACACCAATTACTTGCACAATAACAGACACATACAACGAAACGCTTTGCGTGACCTGTCCTCCTGCACCACTGGTAAATAATATTTCCTATTGTGTGGGGGATGCAGCTACAGCCCTGACAGCTACTACTCAATTCGAAGGTCAGCTGGTATGGTATAGCCAGCAACCGGGACAAGGCGTACAGCCGCTCCCAGGTGCTCCAACACCAAACACCTCACAGCCGGGAATTACCACTTACTGGGTGACTGAATTCGCCAATGAGTGCGAAGGTCCTTTTGCAACAATACAGGTCAGAGTGGGAGAAACAAATATTTTATCTGTTAATCAGGAATGTACTGACCCATCCAGATACGCATTAACGGTATGTTTTGAAGCGTTTAATCCGGGAAATGCGGGACAGTATTATGTGCAGGTAGGTGCACAGCAGTTTGGACCATATTTGTATAGTGCAACTGAAACAGAAGGTGAAAACACCTATTGTGTCACGATAGAGAATGCAGGTACCACGCTTGTACTGGAAAACAATGTACAGGTAGTTGTAAAAGATGATGGGGAAGTTGCCAATCAGACACCTCTCATAGATGGCAATTTTGATGGTGCTTCCGTTTGGGGTGCACCGGTAAATACAGCGGACCAGAATCCGGGATGGGCAGGTGCCAATGCTAAAAAATTATATGTAAGACAAGACAACAACTATGTATATCTCGGCGCAGAAGTTGAAGCAGCTTCATGGCAGGCATGGGCATTTATCATCAATTCCCAGTCAGGAGGAGGTACATTTGATAGCTGGTCACGAGCCATAGACTATCAGCACACCAACGCACCGGACAATATCTTCAGAGGTACATTTAGTGGATATGCAGAACTACACACCTGGAATGGCGCTTCATGGGATGGATATTTCAGTCAGCCAAACACAGAATATGGTGTCACTACCAGCTGGGTTGAAACAAGAATCCTAAAATCAGCATTGTCAAATCCTTTCAATATAGATGTGCAGTTTTATATCACCGGTGATAATAATGATCATGGATCATTTGATGCTGTACCGAATGATGATAATGCCAACAGCTGGAATATGTCCGGCAACAGAAGCCCACTAAACAACTATGCAGAGGGCATCGCCATAGAAAATCCGGGGACAGCCATGTGTATGGACATGACCACATTTAATGAAACCAGTTGTGGATCTTTCAGCATCTCTGATCCTTGCGTATGTAACAATGATGCCACACCGGCTCAAAATGACGGAACCTTTGACGAAGTAATCACGGTAACCGGCCCTGCCGAAGTAACCATTACCGCCAATTGTCCGCTTTGTACGCCTAACGTCATCAACTTTACTGAAGTATCTCCGGGAACCTATGTATCACAGACTTTCACTCATGTAGACAATATAGGCTATACTGCCACAATACTGGCAGATGGCTCTCCAATCAATACCATTAGCAACAAATGTGCTTATCCAAATGTAGCTATTGATGCTATAGGGCCTTTTACAAACTGTAGAAATCAGGAAGACGAGTCTCTTATTGCTGTTATTACAGGCGACAATGGATCCGGACCGCTCAGCTGGGCGGGACCAGGTGTAAGCGGCTCATCCTTTAACCCATCCAATGTACCGGCTGGAATAGCGGTAATTACTGCAACATATGATGGTGTAAATGGTGCGAACATCTCTCCTGATGGAGGAATTACAGCTGCTTATCCGGGATGTATACAGACTGATACTATTCAGGTTACCATCATTCAGAGTGTATTGCCTCCAGATATTGATCCTATCACAGTTTGTGAAGGCGGAAGCACCCTAATCGTCGCAGGAACCATTACACCTGGTGTGGGAACTCAAGTAAATGTAACTTACAATTTTGAAGGAGAAACCCCAGCAGGAACAAGTTCAAATCCAGGCTTAGTAAGCGGATTAAATACCGTGCCTGGTCCAGGTATATCAAGTATTACGTATCCACAGGGATGCGGTTCTGTTGATGCTTATTCAGCAAATTCATGGACACAACCTACAGAGGTGGCAGCTGTTTCCAATGGAGACTATATTGAATTTACAGTTTCAAACCCTTCAGCAACAAATACACTAATTATTCAAGGCTTTAGTTTTAAAGGTAGAATCTCCAGTACGGGTCCTACTAACTGGGCTTTATACAACAATACAAACAGCCTGGGCGTAAGCGGAACCACTACCGCATTGTCTACACCTGTACCATGTGGAAGCTATAGCGCCAGTACATTGAATGTCTCCATTGCTCCGGGTGGTTCTGCCTCCCTGAGAATATATGCATGGGGCAATACCCAGACAGCGGGAACATTCAGGATTGATGATATTGTTATTAATGCAACTTCGACAACACCTTCCAACAACTTTAAGTTCTTTGGTGATGATCCTGAAACTCCACCGAATACCCCAATGCTGGCTATGGGCACTTCTTATGATCCTATGACCACTGTGGAAAATTCTCCGCAGTCTATATGGGTAGTAGAATGTGCTCCTGACGGCTGCGTAAGTTTACCTACAGAAGTAGTAATCACTGTCCTGGAACAGCCAGAATTTGACTATACACCAGTAGCAGCAGTATGCGCACCACGAACCATCAATGTGCTTGAACTCGATCTGAATCCAAGTCCGGCTGGTGGCATTCTTACTTATCACAATACCCTTAGCGATGCGCAGAATGGTGTCAATCCAATTACTTCGGGTCTCAATGCCGTGTCCAGCACAAGAACGATCTGGGCAAGATACGCTATTGAAAATGGATGCTTTGCCATCCAGGAAATGGTCATCACCATTACACCCAGGCCAACACCTCCAGATGTCAACAACCCTGCAGTAGCTTGCGATGGCGCTACCCCTGTTATCACAGTGAACACAGGCAATATTCCTGCTACATTCACCTGGGATTTTGAAACCGGAATCACAGGTCAGGGAATTTCCAATAATGCTGCACTGGCACTCAACGGTCCTGTTCAAACGGCAGGCGCAGGTTTGACAGGTGTAGGATTCCAGGGCGCAGGTTCAGGATGTACCAATGCAATAACATCTACCAACTATGACATCACCAATGCTTCGCTTGCTGATGCCGTAGCAGATATGGAATATTTCGAATTCTGCATCGGTGCTTCCCAGCCAGGTGCTGTATTTACAGGTGTAAGTAACATTACATTCCGAAACAGAGCTTCAGGAACGGGTCCTATTACCTACGCCCTTGTTGCCAGCAACAATCTTACAAATGTACTTGCTACAGGTGCAGTAAGTACAACTGGTTGCACATTAGGCGGCGGAAATATTCCTCTTAATAGTGCTACATGCTATAGAATATACTATTATGGAGCTACAAGCACCGGAGGAACATTAAGAATTGATAATGTGGTCATTACTGCCCTTTATGTCAATGATGCCATATACAGATTTTACAATGTAAATCCGGAGACAAATCCAAATGCCAATCCAATATTCACTGGAACCAGCTACAATACTGGTGTTACACTGGCAACAAGTCCAAGAACATTCTGGGTAAATTGTACAAATCCGCTCAATGGATGTACAAGTTTACCGGTAGAGGTGCCTGCCATAGTATATCCTAATCCAACAGTAACAGCTTTCAATGCCTGTATCGGAGGGGGTACAGTGACTTTCACACAAAATGGTGGTCAACAGGGAACATGGTCTGTAAGCGGAGGGGGAACAATAAATCCTGCTACAGGCGTATTTACACCTAGTACGGTTGGTTGTTACACGGTCACATTCAACGGTGCAGGAGGATGTACAGATACAAAATCATTTGTTGTTTTCCCTGCAACGCCGTCTGCTCCTATTGTCAGCAACACCTGTAACATCAGCGTGACCGTTCCGGCACTACCGGCCGTTGCCGGATTTACACCTCAATACAGTTATAATGATGGATTTACCTGGACAACAAGTAATCTTTCTCCTGCAAATCCGGGATGCTACTCCATCAGAACAAGATACGTACTGACGTCAGCTTGCGGACAAAATCCGGCAGGAACAGCACCTCCTGCGGTATGTGGACAAAGCCCTGAAAGCAATGCCATTATATTCCCGCCTGTGCCTTCGGCACCGCAACTTACAAATTCCTGTAATGCACCAATCGTTGTGCCTGTATTGCAAACCTACCAGGAATTTGCTGCTCAGTACAGCTATGATGATGGTCTTAGCTGGAGCAATTCCAATCAATCTCCGTATATCCCAGGTTGCTACACCGTGAGAACAAGATACGTTACCTCAGGATCATGCGGAAATATCGCTGCAGGCACTACGGCTCCTGCAGGATGCACTCAGAGCAATTCAAGTCAGGCTGTTGTATTCCCACGTGCTCCACAAATCACTATGCCTGCTGTTGTATGTATGTCGAGCTTCCTGTTGCCGGTAGTAGATCCTGTTGCCGGATTTAATATTGAATACAGTATAAATGGCGGTGCATTTGTTCAAAATCCACTTTCTTCCATGACACCTGGCTGTTACACCATAACAGCGAGATATACCTTATCTTCAGCGTGCGGCCCAGTTGCTGCAGGTACACCAGGTTTCGGAAGTTGTGCTGTATCAAATCCTGTAACTTCAAAAGTATTACCAGTTCCGGATGTGGTAAATCAACCTGATATACTGAAGTGCGAGAAACAACTCATTTCACCACTGGCCTTTACAAGTACAACAACAGTTCCTGCGTGTTTGAATACATCAATTGTGTACAAATGGACAAACAACAATCCTGCATTGGGTCTTCCGGCATCAGGAACAGGAAATATTGCACCTTTCCAGGCGCTTACTTCGGGCATTGCCTACATTACGGTATATCCTGAAATTACGGTGGATGGAAAAACATGTTTTGGACAGTCTCAGACATTCAGAATAGTCATTCACGAGCCAAAACCACTGGCCTGCAATGACAATCTCTTCATTTCACTGGATGACAATTGTTCAGCAGAATCATTTATCGATTTCTTCCTTGAAGGAGAATACAATTACTTCTTCTATTCCGTGAAGATTAAAACACAAACAGGAGCAGTTATAAAACTTGAAGATGTTAAGTTTTTCAGAGGCGTAAAACTCATCTATGAAATCCATGACAATTGCGACCAGATTTCATGCTGGGGATATGTAACCTTTGAAGATAAGACTGCGCCAGTTATCACCTGCCAGGATGTAACCATCAATTGCCTTGAATCAGAAAGATTAAATCTTCCGCTTTCAAACCCTGATTTTGTTGCAAAACCAACTGCATGGGATAATTGTGGTGATGCTGCCGGAAGGATGAAATTTACAGAAACAAGAACTGGCAACGATTGTAACAGGACAGTAGTCAGAAGGTGGACTACTACTGATGGTTTTGGCAATACGTCAGCAGAATGTGTTCAAACTATCAGGGTTGCTCCTGTAGTATTCGATGAGATTAATTTACCTGAAGAGGATATCCTACTGAATTGTAATGCAGCTACAGACCCTGCGTCCATAGCTGCTGCAACAGGAAATCTTAATGCCGGATATCCTACCCTTGTTTTAGGTGGTAAGACATATGCCCTTAGTACTCCTGTATGCAATCTAAGTTGCACCTATTCAGATGAGGAAATTGATATTTGCGGTGGCGATTGTGACGGCAATAAGAAAATCATCAGAACCTGGATATGTCTTGACTGGTGTACAGATTCATTCTCACAGCCATTCGTGCAGGTAATTACAGCAATGGATACAGAGGCTCCATCGTTTATTCTGAAGGATATTACAGTTTCAACAACCCCAGGGGATTGTGATGCAGACTTTAAGGTTCCTGCACCATGGGAACTTCATGACAACTGCGACAGTAAACCTACTTATTCAGTTGAAGGACCTGGCATCGTTTCTATCACTGGAAACAGTGAAGCAGGATACGTAGCCTCAGGAGCCACTGTAGGCAAGCACACCTTCTGCTATACAGCATATGACTGCTGCGGAAACACATTTACATCCTGCATGCAGGTGACAGTCATTGATAAGACTTCGCCAGTGCCAGTTGTAAAACAAAATGTAGTACTCGGACTTACTCCGGGAGGACCTGTTGGTGATGGAAATGCCAAATTATTTACCAGACAGGTAGACAATGGTTCTTTCGATAATTGCACCAATGTAAGAATAGAAATCAGAAGACCTGAAGGTGCTCCTTCATGCGGTAATAATGGCGTTGTCATCAATGGAAACGCTTATAATAACAATATTACATTCAATAACAACATTCCAATACTTCACCTCAATGATAATCCTGGCGACACTGACGGAGGACAGTTCGTTAGCTTCTGCTGCGAAGACCTGACTACTGGTGTGGATATTGACGGAGACGGCGAAATCAATATAGGTTATCATGAAGTAATTATCCGGGTGTGGGATGATGGCGATTACAATGGTCAGTATGGCAGTGCCGGAGATAATTACAATGAACTTTCAGCATATGTTAAAGTAGAAGACAAAGCCATACCTATCATAACCTGTCCGCCGGCCATGACAATATACTGTGACTGGCCTATAACCTTGTCCACAGATCTTGGCTCCGGAGCACAGTCTGCTGAAGGTGTTGACTTTACCAAGACTGGTGTAGCCATTGGATGGGGAACATGTGGTGAACTTCCAATCAGATTCAGAGATAATGTTCAGGTGAATCAGTGCGGAATAGGAAGTATTACTAGAGATTTCTTCGTAGGAGATGCACCCGTCAATCAAGCTCCTTCCTGCCGACAAAACATCAAGGTAGATCCTTCCACATCAAGTATCGTATGGACGGTAACTCCGCCATCATCTTCCAAGGTATCTGTAAGCTGTGATGGCCCTACTGATGCACAGATTGCAGCGAATAAACCAACCTGGATACAGGGCCCTTGCGATGTAATTGGCTATTCTACTCAAATGTCACAATTTGATTTTGAAGACGGTGTCTGCAGAAAATGGATAATGCAATATGATCTGATGAACTGGTGTACGAATGAGGCTAAAGGCCCTTACTATAAAGAATTTGTATACAGCGATACACAAAATCCTGTCCTTGAAAGCTGTGAGCCTTTAGTATATGAGGTTGGTGCAGATTGTACTGCACAGGTCGTACTTACAAAATCAGCAACTGACGAAGGAGGATGTATTGATAACGGCTGGCTCAAATGGATAGTATTTGTTGATCTGTGGGGAGACGGAACAGATGATTATGAATTTACCAGCTTCCTGGCTCCGGGCAATGACGTTGCCAATTCTAACAATGGCAGAACAGACTTGATTAAGGATGATAATGGCAATGGTATAAAGGATATTTATGTTGCTCCTACTTCCAATGGCGCTACTGTATCCATAAAACTACCGGAATCCATCGTAGGTAATATGAGCAATCACAAGGTTACCTGGAAAGTATCAGACGGATGTCATAATTACTCGGCCTGTTATCAGGACTTTATGGTGACAGACAAAAAAGCACCTACGCCATACTGCGTTAGTCTTAGCACTGCATTAATGGAAGATCCGGATGGCAATGGCCCATTGAGACCTACGGTAGAAGTAAGAGCAAGGGACTTTAATGTTGGTTCTTTTGATAACTGTACGGCATCAGATGATCTTCTCTATACTTTTGACAATTATGCTCCTCAGATTGAAGACAAGGTTGTTGCAGGTAAGATTATGAACATCAACACAGCTCATTATTTTGATGTCAATGGTGGCGTAATGGCTTACCCAACTACAAATGTGAGCATTCTGGACAGATATAATAATGGCGAGCTTCAGTTGTGGCTGCCTCTGGAAAAAACATCAGCCAAAGTATGGACTGATGCCATTTTTGCCCCCGGCCAAAACAAGGACGATGTCGATGTCATCATGACTGTCTGGGATGCAAAACTAAACAGGGATTTCTGCATTATCAAACTCACCATTGTCTGTAATTACTGTGATGTAAACGGAGGCTCCAGATTATCCGGTGTTGTTATGACAGAGCAGTCTCAAGGTGTAAATAACGCAGAAGTAACACTTAGACAAACGAATGGAACAAGCATACAAAGCGCAATGACTAATATTTCAGGTGCATATGAATTGACCAATGCAGAACCTGGCAGTTATGAACTCACTGTAAGTAAGGATACGGATTATATGAATGGTGTTTCAACTTTCGATATCGTTCTTATACAGCGACATATGCTTGGCATTGAAGAACTGGGATCACCATACAAGATTATCGCTGCGGATGCCAACAATGACATGCAGGTAAACACGATAGACCTGGTGCAGCTTAGAAGACTCATTCTTGGAGTTTCATCCCGGTTCGACAACCAAAGCTGGAGATTTGCAGATGCCTCTTCAACGATGAATATGAGTAACATCTTCCCGTATATCGATAAGAAAGGCTTTGAAATATATCCAAATGCCAATCTTACTAATCTTAATTTCATGGCTGTGAAGATTGGTGATGTCAACGGAAATGCCACAAATGACGTTCAAAATCCTGAAATTGAATCCCGAAATGCAAGTCAGTTGGTGTTCAATATGGAAGAAAGAATGTTAAAAGCAGGAGAAATTGTTGAAATTCCTGTCAAATCAACAGACTATAAGGATGTTTTAGGATACCAGATGACCTGGAAGACTTATGGTGCTGAAATCGTTGAAATAAAGCCAGGAGTTGTAAAAATAGACCAAAATCATTGTGGTGCTATAAGCTCTGATATCATGACTATGTCATATGCTTCCAGCAAGCACGAATCATTTGAAAATGGAGAAATCCTGTTCACAATAAGTTTAAAAGCACTTCAGGATGCACCATTATCACAAATGATTTCCATCAACTCTGATATTACTGCCACTGAAGCATATACAGGCATAGCTCCGAAAGTAATGAATATCAGGCTGGAACTGACAAGTGTCGCTACAGAAGATGTTAAGTTATTCCAGAATGAACCAAATCCATTCAGAAACTTAACCAGGATTGCATTCTTTATGCCAGGTGCAGGAGATGCAAAACTTACGGTTTATGATGTTTCCGGCAAGCTGGTTGCAAGCAGAAACCTACAGGCTGAAAAAGGTATGAACCAGGTAACATTTACCCAGGAGCAACTTGGTCAGCATGGAGTTCTGTATTACACCCTTGAAACCGGACAGTTTACAGAAACCAAAAAAATGATTATTCTGGAATAATCCTGGTTACTGATAGTAAAAAAGGCTTTCTATCCAGGAAGCCTTTTTTTTTGTGATTTACCCTATGTGTAAGCGGTTAAACTCAGGCTTTTTGCCTAATGCAGAATAATTTATATATTTGCAGTATCAATATGGAATTAGGAAAAGAGATATTATCACCGCTTCGTATAGAGTTGACGCTGGAGAGATTGTGTCATCAGATACTTGAAAAAGGATCAGGTAAAATAAATTTATGTCTGGTCGGCATCCAGGAAAGGGGTGTATTCTTTGCAGACAGACTCGTAGAAACCATGAAAAAGCTGTATCCTGATGTGAATTTTGAATATGGCAAACTTGACATTTCCTTTTACAGGGACGATTACAGAAGACGGGAAAACCCCATCAAGGTATCATCCATGGAAATGGACTTTTTGGTTGAAAATAAACGCGTCATATTGATAGATGATGTTCTGTATACCGGCAGAACCGTTCACGCAGCTATGTCGGCCTTGCTCGATTTTGGTCGTCCTGCATCCATTGAAATGCTTTGTCTTGTCGACCGCAGATTTAACAGACAATTTCCCATAAAATGCGACTATGTTGGCGAGACTATTGATTCGCTGGACGAAGCATATGTAAAAGTCATATGGGACATCCAAAACAGAGACCATAAAGTTCTTTTATTTTCCGGATCGCCTCAACCAAATCAAAGCTGATTATCTATGGCAGAATCACTATTGAGCACAAAACATCTTCTGGGCATTAAATACATCACCAGAAAAGACATTGAACTCATTTTTCAGACTGCATCAGGCTTTAAGGAAGTAATCAACAGACCCATAAAAAAAGTTCCTTCGCTCAGGGATGTAACCATAGCGAATGTTTTCTTTGAAAACTCAACCAGAACAAAACTGTCCTTCGAGCTTGCCGAAAGGCGCTTGTCGGCTGATGTAGTTAATTTCGCTGCTTCATCATCTTCTGTAAGCAAGGGAGAAACACTCCTGGATACAGTCAATAACATTCTGGCGATGAAAGTAGACATGGTCGTCATGAGACATCCTGCTCCCGGGGCACACCATTTTCTTGCCCGGCATATTGATGCCAATATAATAAATGCCGGAGACGGAACTCATGAACATCCAACGCAGGCTCTTCTTGATGCCTTTTCGATACAGGAAAAACTGGGTACCCTGGAAAATAAAAACATACTCATTGTAGGTGATATCCTGCATAGCCGCGTAGCATTAAGCAATATCTTCTGCCTGCAAAAACTGGGAGCAAACGTTAAAGTATGTGGCCCCCCTACCCTGATCCCAAAATACTTGACCCAATTGGGTGTTTCTGTAGAATTTGATATCCGTAAAGCCCTCGAATGGTGTGATGTTGCCAATATTCTGCGCATTCAGCTGGAAAGACAAGATATAAAATTCATACCCTCCATCAGAGAGTATGCCATGTATTATGGCGTCAACAGCCAGATGCTTCAGGAAATCGGAAAGCCAATAATAATTATGCATCCGGGCCCCATCAACAGAGGCGTCGAACTCACGAGTGATGTTGCTGATTCCGACAATGCTATTATTCTTGACCAGGTTGAAAATGGTGTGGCGATCCGAATGGCCGTCATGTATTTACTGGCTGAATCCAGATAATTGTTATCAAAATCGTAATTTTTTAACTTTTTTGATTTTTACAGGTTATATAAAAAAATGATGGATATGAAAAATATTATAGCGACATGTGTTATTTTCCTGTTTTGCGGAAGTTTTATTCATAGCCAGAAAAATATTTCCGTTGACGTAAAAAACTATGACAACGATACCCTGATTCTTGGCTATTACTATGGCGACAAGACTTTGGTGAAAGACACTATACTGGCAAAAAGTAAAGGGAAATTTCAATATCAGGTAAAGGATTCCCTGCCCGAAGGCGTATATCTTATATTATTTAAACCTGACAATAAATTCATTCAGTATATTGCTTCAAAGCAGGATAAAAATGTCCAGGTCACTGCTGATGTAAAAGATCTTGAGAATGTAGTCATCAAAGGAAGTACGGACAATGAGTTATTTTATGAGTATCTGGAATATTTGAAAGATAAACGACCAAAAGCTGACGAACTAAGAAGCAAAATAAGTAAAGCCAAAGAAGAAAATAAACCATTCGAAGAGTGGCAGAAAGAACTTGACGACATGGATAAGGCTGTAGAGGCATACCAGGAAAACATCATTACAAAACATCCAAACTCCGTCACTGCTCTTTTACTAAAATCAAATAAAGAAGTTACAATACCTCCATTTGATGGAAGTGAAGAGGAAATACAGGTAAAGAAATACTATTTCTATAAATCTCACTACTTCGATTTTATAGACTTTAAGCACTCTGCTGTTTTACGAACACCTTTTCTGCATCAAAAAGTGACCAATTACATTAATAAAATGACACCTCAGGTACCGGACTCCATAAATCTGGCTATTGATGTGGTTTTAAAAAAGATGGAACACAATGAAGATATGTACAGATTTTTTCTGGCTGATTTCGTCAACAAATATGCTCAAATGAAGATGGTGGGTCAGGATGCCATATATGTCTATCTGGTAGATCAGTATTACAGCAAGGGAAAGGCTCCCTGGGTATCTGAAGAAACCTTACAAAAAATGGTTGAAAATGCCAATGACCTCAGACCATTGCTGATAGGTAAAAAAATTCCTGATTTTATATCCTACAGGGAAGATGGTCAGCCGGTATCTTTATATTCTGTAAAATCTCCTTACACGGTGGTTATATTCTGGGCACCCGACTGCGGGCACTGCAAAAAAATAATGCCTTCAGTGGTAGATTTTTATGCTAAGAACAAGGACAAAGGTGTGAAATTGCTTGCCGTATGTACAAAGGGTGGTGATAAAGCAAAAACGTGCTGGCCGGCTATACAGGAAAAAGGCATGCAGGACTTTATTAATACCGGAGATGAATACCAACGATACAGCAAATATTTCAAGATCAAATCAACACCAAAAATTTTCATCCTTGATGAAAACAAGGAAATTCTGCTCAAAGACCTCCCTGCAGAAGAACTTGACAGAGTTTATAATGAAATCGTAAAAGCCGAAGAAGCTGAAAAAAATAAAAAATAATTCTTTATCAATTACCACCTGTAATCAACCGACATTGTGCAGATTCCAGTCATACTGAGCAAAGACTTCAATGACATCATTGACCAGCTGGAATATAGTCCCAATCACTTCTTCATAACAGGCAGGGCCGGCACCGGAAAATCAACTCTTCTGAATGTATTCAGAAATGCTACAAAAAAGAAAGTAGTAGTGCTCGCCCCGACCGGAATTGCAGCGTTAAATGTCAAAGGGCAGACTATACACTCTTTTTTCGGATTACCGCCAAGACTTATTAAGTCACAGGAAATCGAAAAGCGAAAAAATACCCAGGTCTTTAAAAAAGTAGAAACCATCATCATTGATGAAATTTCTATGGTAAGAGCTGATATTATGGATCACATCAACTACTGCCTGCAACTATACAGACAAAATAATTTGCCTTTTGGTGGCGTACAAATGATATTTTTTGGAGACTTATTTCAACTGCCACCGGTTATCGCCACACCATTTGAACGAAATTATTTCAAAACACATTACCAAAGTCCATATTTTTTTTCTGCCAAAATACTCCAGCAATTACCACTACAGATATTACAGCTTCAGCATGTATACCGACAGGAAGAAAAGCGTTTTATAAAACTTCTGGATGGCATTAGAACCAATTCCATAGACTACGAAGATCTGGCAGAAATAAATGAACGCTACGTTACTCTGCCAGAAAGCAAAGATTTTTATATTACCCTGACTTCAAGAAATGATACGGCCCATAAAATCAATGAGGAAGCTCTTCAAATGATAAAAGAACCCGAGTATGAATATGCAGCGTATATTGAAGGCGAGTTTAATCCGCAACTTTTTCCTACAGAACACAGATTGCGCCTCAAAACAGGAGCACAGGTCATGCTTATTAAAAATGACCTTGAAAAACAATATGTCAATGGCACTATTGGTAAAATCAAGGAATTAGGCGCAGACTACATCAAAATAACCATTCCAGACAGATCGGGAAACACCAAGGATATAACTATAGACAAACATGACTGGGAAATACTAAGATATGATCAGGACAGGGACAATCCGGATAAAATCACGACCAGGGTGGTTGGCATTTTCAGGCAATACCCGGTGAGACTGGCCTGGGCCATTACCATACACAAAAGCCAGGGTAAAACCTTTGATAAAGTAATCATTGATATGGCTGGTGGTGCATTTGAATCTGGTCAAAGTTATGTTGCATTGAGCAGATGCCGAACACTGCAGGGGATTATTTTAAAAAACCCTCTAAAACCCCGGGATATTATTGTTGATCCCGACATTGTGGAATACTACGGCCAATGCCGGTATCTTAGCTGATCAGATTTCTTTTTCAATAATCTGATACAGACCCTGAAGGGACTGCATTCCTGATTGCCTCCACTTAATCTCTCCCTTTTTATACAAGATAAAAGTAGGAACCCCCATAATCTGAAGGCTTTGAGCCAGGCCTGGATTTTGGTCTACATCAATTTTAATTATTCTGGCACGTTGTCCCAATTTACCAGCGAGTTCTTCCAGAACAGGAGCCATAGCTTTACACGGACCACACCAGGATGCTGTAAAATCAACCAGAGTTGGGGTTTCTGAAGAAATTATATCATTAAAACTTGATTTTTGAGTCATGCTAATATTTTTTACTATTCACTGAGTTTATTTAGTTTATATACCGAATATCTTTTATAAAGATAAACACCTGTAAGCCTGATCATTAACACCCAGGGCCAAAGATGCCATACAAAATCAAAGTAATCGATGGCCTTCATTCCGGTACCCCCACCCCAAATCCATCTGATCTTACCCAAGAGATGAGGTTCTGGAAAAAAGGGTGCTAAACCAAGTGTCAGGCAGGCTATTGATACCAGCATCCAGTCATCTGTAAATGGAGCTTTTTTCTTATCTGTTTTCTGAATCATACTGCAAATTTATTGCCTTCAGGGATGAATTACTGTCACTTATGTCACACAACAAAAATTACATTTGACCAACAGGTGGCTTTATATCAACAATTCATTAAAATTGAGGTTATAATCATACATGAATACCATAAAAGATCACACATTATTTGATTACACCATCATCGGGGCCGGAGCCTCCGGGATGCATGTTATCTGGAACATGATGCTTGACCCCTGGTTTCAAAATAAACGTATTTTGCTTATTGAAAAGGAAAGTGATAAACAAAACGACAGAACCTGGTGCTTTTGGGAAAAAGGACAAGGACAATGGGACAATCTGCTGGAAAAGACCTGGGATCAGGCTGTTGTTTGTAATGATCAAAGTTTTGTTAGAAAAAATCTGCAACCATATACCTACAAAATGCTACGCAGCGCAAGTTTTTACACTCATATACTTCAAAGAGTTGAAAATTTTAAAAACATTACAGTAAGAAAAGAGGAAGTATTGCAGATTGTAGAAGAGAAAAACAGCTGTCAAATCATTACCGAATCAGGCAATCGTTACACATCAGCTTATGTTTTAAACTCCTGGTTAAACTACGTACATCATAAAGGTCCGCACCCCGATTTAAAACAACATTTTGGTGGATGGTTTATCAGTGCCTCTGAGGCCTCGGTAAATAAATTACAGCTTGATTTTATGAATTTTAGCGTGCCGCAGTTTGGCAATACCAGATTCATGTATGTATTGCCCTATCATAAAAATAAAGCCCTCATCGAATACACCCTTTTCTCTGAAAAATTACTTGAAAAAGAAGCTTACGAAAAAGCTATTGTTCAATTTCTTGAGCAACATAATATTACCGACTACACATTGGAAGAAAAGGAATTTGGTGTTATTCCAATGACCACTTATCCTTACTGGAAACACAACACAGCCCGGCAAATGTACATAGGCAGTGCAGGTGGCTGGACAAAACCAAGCACAGGATACACTTTTAAGGCATCAGAAAAACATGCATATCACCTGGCTGCTTTCTTAAAAAAACAAAAACCATTGAACGCTTTAAATCTGGCGTCCAGATATCATTTTTATGATCGCGTACTACTCGAAGTGCTTAAAAAGCATAACGATCAAGGCCATCAGGTTTTCACTACTATGTTTGTTAAGAATCCGGTAGACCGTATTTTCAGATTTCTTGACAATGAATCGTGCCTTCTCGAAGAACTTTTGATTATGTATAATGCACAGCCACGAAAATTATTTCTAAAGGCAGTTGTAAAATCCCTTTTTTCGTAAATTTAGAAAATGGCTATGATACATCCTGATACTTTTAAATTTTTAGAAGAACTGCAAGAAAATAATCACAAGCCATGGTTTGATGAAAATCACGACTGGTACAAAGCCATTAGGGGAAAATGGGTGGACCTGACAGAAATCATATTAAAAAAACTTGCCGTAGATGACAATACACTTGCGGAAGTTGATGTCAAAAAATGTCTGTTCAGAATAAACAGGGACATCCGGTTTTCTAAGGACAAGTCTCCTTATAAAACCAATTTCTCTATGATTTTTACTCCTTTTGGTAAAAAAATGATGCTTGCAGGGTATTATGTACACCTGGAGAGAAACAATTGTTTTCTGGCTGGTGGTATTTACCAGCCGGAAATGACAACTATAAAAAAGATTCGGCGTGAAATAAATGCATTTCCGGAAGAATGGATAAGTATAATGCAAGAGCCCTTATTTAAAAAAAATTATAATGATCTCGATGTCGAGCCCGGGCTAAAAACTAAAAAAATCCCTCCTGGATTTGAAGCAGAACATCTGGCAGCTGAATATCTCAAGTTTAAGAGTTTTACGGCCTCGATGCCCATGCCTGACCAGGATTTCTTCAGAGATGATATTGCAGATTTGATTGCCTCTGAATTGCTTTTACTCAAACCTATGATATCCTATTTAAACCGGGGAATTATGGATAATGAAGACACCCTGTCATAACCGAAATAATTGCGTATGTTATTCCGGGTGGTTACATGTTTCACCAAGAGGGTGTTTATCCCAGAGTTTGTTAAAGATGCAGGATTCCAGGATAATACAATTTAAAATGAAAGAAATGATAATGAATAAAATTAAGTTAATTTTGCAAAATAATATATACATCAGTTAAACATGGCAGAATTCATTTATATCCTGGCTATTATTTTTGGATTTTTCGGAGCAGCATTTTTGTTGATAAATTTAAGGCAATTGGTCACTGGACAGGAGTTCAGGGGGTCGTGCGCAAGTAATAATCCGCTACTGAAAAATCAATTTGGGGAATGTACGGTGTGCGGAAAAAAACCGGAAACAGACTGCCAGCTCCCGGAACCGAAAACCAATTAATCGATACTTTAATTTACATACAATGAGCAAAAAATATCTGCTGGTTATTGGGATTTTCATGCCCGTTATTTTGTGGTGTCAGGTACCCCAAAAACTGACTTCGGGGCAGATATACATGAGGCTCGAAAAGCTTGGATTTCTGGGATCCGTATTATATGTTGCAGCACATCCGGATGACGAAAATACCCGGCTTATATCCTATATGGCCAATGAAAAAAAGGCCCAGACTACTTATCTGTCGCTCACCAGAGGTGACGGAGGTCAAAACCTCATAGGCTCTGAGATAGATGAACTTCTTGGTGTTATGAGAACACAGGAATTACTGATGGCCAGAAGTGTAGACAATGGAAAACAAATGTTTAGCCGGGCCAATGATTTTGGTTTTTCAAAAAATGCAGAAGAGACCATCGAAATTTGGGACACCGATAAGGTTAAAGCCGATGTAGTTTGGGCGATCAGAAAAACCAGACCTGATGTTATAATCAATCGCTTTGATCACAGAACATCAGGAAAAACACATGGGCATCATACAGCATCAGCTATTCTGGCCCATGAAATGTTTGACTTCAGCGACAATCCATCCATTTATCCCGAGCAACTCAAATTCACTTCACCATGGAAGGCAAGAAGGATATTTTTTAATACCAGCTGGTGGCACTATGGCAGTGAAGAAAATTTCAATAAGGCGGACAAATCTTCCTTTATGAGTATCGATGTAGGAACATTCTTCCCGCATCTCGGCAAATCAAATACCGAAATTGCAGCAGAATCAAGGAGCATGCACAAATGTCAGGGTTTCGGATCAACAGGTACCCGCGGTACGCAACTGGAATACCTGGAGCTTCTGAAAGGAGACCTGCCACCTTCAAAACAGGATATTTTTGAAGGAATAAATACTTCGTGGACAAGAGTTCAGGGTGGTGACAAAGTAAAAACACTTCTCGATGAGGTCATCAGAAACTATGATTTCAGAAATCCATCAGCATCTGTAAAGGGCTTGATTACCGTTTACAATTCTATAATGCAGGTCGGTGATAATCACTGGAAAAATATTAAAGCCCAGGAATGTATCGATCTCATATTTGCCTGTTCAGGCTTATTTGCCGAAGCAAAATCAAATACCCACATGGCTGTAAGTGGCGAAAACATTCAAATTGATTTTGAAGTCATAAGAAGGATGCCCGCTCAAATGATCCTAAAGAAGATCGAATCTACCTTCCTCAACATCGATACAACTTTGTCCGTAGCACTAAATGAAAACGAAGTGTTTAAGCTGACTAAAGATATACTAATTCCCCAAAATACCAACACCACAGCTCCCTATTGGCTTACAGAGGAAGGATCGATGGGTATGTACAAAGTGGGCAGGCAGGAATGGATTGGAATGCCTGAAACTCCAAAACAGACCCGGGTCAAATTTGTATTTGATATTGACGGTGAGGAACTGAGCTGGGAGAAAGAAATTATTTTTAAGTTTAACAGCCCCGAAAACGGAGAAACATACCGCCCTTTTGAAATTGTAACGCCCGTGTCTGTAAAAATAAAGGATCAGGTTTATATATTTCCGGGAGATGAACCACAAAAAGTTATCGTATCCGTAAAATCATACCGCAAAAATGTCAGCGGAACACTAACACTACCCTGCCCTAAAGGATGGAAGGTAACTCCAGAAAAATGGGAGTTTACAATTAACGAAAAAGGCAATTCCAAAGAGTTTATTTTTAATGTAACTCCGCCATCAAAGCAGGAAGAACTTTTGGTATCCCCGATGGCCAATGTTGATGGAAAAAATTATGACAATGAATTGATTGAAATTAATTATGATCATATTCCATTTCAGATAGTTCAGCAAAAATCAATTTCAAAATGGTGTAAAATTGGGATTAAGACTACTTCTGGAAAAATAGCTTTCTACCCGGGAGCCGGAGATCAGACAGCAGAAAATTTGAGACAGATAGGTTACCAGGTTGATATCATAGGTTCCGCAGATTTAAATATAGAAAAACTTTCAGGATACGATGCCCTTGTTTTTGGTATAAGGGCTTTTAATGTGGATGAATCATTAAAGTTTTCAAAAAACACCTTACTCAGTTATATGGAGCAGGGAGGAAATGTAATTGTTCAGTACAACACTTCCAGTGGACTTGTAACCAAAGAACTTGGTCCCTTTCCGTTTACCGTGTCCCGGGAAAGGGTAACAGTTGAACAGGCAAAGATGCAATTCCTCAATCCAGACCATCCAGTGCTGAATTACCCCAACAAGATTACAGACAAGGATTTTGAGGGCTGGGTGCAGGAAAGAGGGCTTTATTTTGTAAAAGATATTGATCCCGCATATGAAGCTGTTTTTTCTTGCCACGACCCGGGTGAAGCTCCGCTTACAGGGGCACTTATAACTGCTACATATGGAAAAGGAAGTTTTATATATACAGGACTAAGCTTTTTCAGGCAATTACCTGCCGGAGTGTCAGGAGCCTTCAGACTTTTTGCAAATATGATTGCTTTAAATCAAAGCGAAAAGCCATGACAAAAAAAGCGATTTCCACACTGACAGCATGGAACAAATGGTATTCCTTTGTACTTGTGATTAATATCTTGTACATCATCCTTTTTGCAGTTATTACATATTACTATCAAAGTACAGAATTTTGAGTATCCTTGACTGGGCCATACTAATTGCCACACTGACCTTTATCATTGGATATGGTTACTGGAAAACCCGGGGCAGGCAGGATATGGATTCGTACCTGAGAGGAGGGGGAGATGTAAAATGGTGGGCGGTAGGACTATCCGTAATGGCTACACAGGCCAGTGCCATTACATTTATGTCAACGCCAGGACAGGCATTTCACGACGGGCTTGGGTTTGTTCAGTTCTATTTCGGATTGCCGCTCGCTATGATTGTCATAGCCATTACATTTATCCCCATTTTCCATAAGCTGAAAGTATATACGGCTTATGAGTATCTGGAACAAAGGTTTGATTACAAAACAAGGGGGCTTACCGCATTATTGTTTCTGATTCAAAGGGGCATGGCTGCAGGCATAACCATTTACGCACCCGCCATTATTCTATCGACTATACTTGGATGGGATCTGCATTTGCTCAATATTTTACTTGGCGGCCTGGTGATTATTTATACTGTGGCTGGAGGAACAGATGCCGTAAATGTAACGCAAAAACAGCAAATGTTTGTAATTATGGGAGGTATGTTCTTTACCTTCTGGTACATAATCACACTTTTTCCGGAAGGTATTTCATTTGTTGATGCTATGGAAATCAGTGCTGCAGGCGATAAAATGAAAATAATAGATTATTCGCTGGATCCTTCAAGTCGGTATACAATCTGGTCAGGGCTTACGGGAGGTTTCTTTCTTGCCCTTGCATATTTTGGAACAGATCAGAGTCAGGTACAGCGATATCTCTCCGGCAAGTCAGTCAGGATAAGCACCCTTGGACTGATGTTCAATGCTATATTGAAAATTCCTATGCAGTTTCTGATACTGCTGACAGGGGTGCTCGTTTTTGTGTTTTATCAGTTCAATTCGTCACCCGTTTTTTTCAATCAATCTGTTTTAAATAAATTAAATAACACTGAAGCAAAGGCAGAAATAATGCTGCTTCAGGCAAAAAAAGACAGTATTACCCTGCAAAAGTCTGCCATCCTTAAAGAAATCTATAGTGAAAATCTTCCATTAGAGAATGGAGATGAGAAGAAATTGCAGATAAAAGAATTGATGCAGGAAGAAAAGGCAATTATGTCGGCAACAAAGGAAATCATTTCAACCTCCAACCCTGATGCAGAAACAAATGACAAGGATTATGTATTTATTTCCTTTATACTTGAGCATCTTCCTCAGGGGCTCATAGGCTTGTTGCTGGCAGTCATTTTTTGCGCGGCCATGTCATCCACCGCAGCAGAATTAAATGCTCTTGCCGCTACAACCACTGTTGATTTTTATAAAAGAAAATGGGCGGATAATCGACAGGAGGATCATTATGTCAAATCCACCAAGGTGTTTACCCTGATCTGGGGACTTATAGCCATTGCTTTTGCCAGTATAGGCACTCTTTTTGAAAACCTGATTCAACTGGTTAATATTGTAGGTTCTGTATTTTACGGTACCATACTTGGTATATTTTTAACCGGATTTTACTTTAAAAGAGTAGGTGGTAATGCGGTTTTTACAGGTGCGGTCATAGCTGAGGCCATAGTCCTTTTTACCTTCTTCTTTACGGAAACCGGTTATTTATGGCTAAATCTGATCGGTTGCGTTTGTGTGATACTATTCAGCAGTATCATACAAATGATGAGGCCTTTCGGCATAAAGACAAGATCTGCCGACTGAATTAACAAGTTTAAATAGCTGAATATCTTTCGACAAAATCTTTCATTTCCTGGACCATTTTTGAAGAGCCCATCGCGATACTGGAAGTCTGATGCAAAGATGTGATGGGCATAGTCAGAATATCCTGAAGTTTACAACTGAGGGCAGTCCCGCCTGCCTGAGTTACAATGAAGGCCATCGGATAACATTCATAAAGTAATCTCAGTTTGCCGGAAGGAAATTTTCGGGTATTGGGATACAGAAATATGCCACCCTGAAACATAATGCGATGAATGTCAGACACCATACTGCCAATATAGCGCAATCTCAAATTCATATCTGAACAGTGGTCTATATACCTGCGCATTTCCAGATCGAACTTGAGATAGTAACCCTGATTTACGGAATAATAATTGCCTGAAGCAGGCATCGTAATATTGGGATGTGAAAGACAAAATTCACCTATGCTGGGATCGAGCGTAAAACCATTTACACCATTTCCGGTGGTATAGACCAGTAAAGTTGACGTACCATATAGCACATATCCTGCCGCCAGCATTTCAATACCCGGCTGGAGGTAATCCGCTTCTGAAATCGAAAGATCCTTGCCTGACCGGCGTTTGTAAATACCAAAAATTGTTCCTACAGAAACATTGACATCAATATTGGAAGAACCATCCAGAGGATCCATGACAACTATGTATTGTCCCTGTTTGACTTTTCCTGTTTCAGGTATGATGACATCTGCATTTTCCTCCGAGGCTATAGCACATACTTCACCACTCATCGAAAGTGTATCTATAAAAACCTCATTGGCAAAAATATCGAGCTTCTGAACGGTATCACCTGTTTCATTCACAGAGCCGGCAACTCCGAGGATATTAACTAATCCGGCCTTATTGACCTCTCTGTTAACAATTTTGGCTGCAATGCCAATATCTCTGAGAATCCTGCTGAAGCTACCCGAAGATTCCGGATTGGCTTGTTGCTGTTTTAATATAAATTCATCAAGGGTGATAATGCGTTGCATACAAATTAATGGGTATAATTAAATAAACTATTTAATTAACACATAACACAAAACCAGTGTTCACAAGGTTTTCATTATTAATACAACTGCCACAAAGTCTTCCTAAGATAAAACCAAAATTCTATTTCGGTTTTATAGCTTCCTCATATCTGTTCAATTCACGTTTTACCACCGGGAAAAGGAAGAGTAAGCCAATCATATTTGGAAATACCATGGCCAGAATCATAGCATCCGAAAAGCCCCAAACAGCACTCATATTTGCTGATGCCCCGATGATAATAAAAGCGAGGAATAAAAATTTATAGGTCAGCTCCATAGCTTTGCTCTTGCCAAACAGATACAACCATGCCTGCTGACCGTAATATGACCAGGAAATCATGGTGGAAACGGCAAAAAGGAAAATGGCAATGGTCAGCACTGTTGGAAACCATGAAATAGTATTTTCAAAAGCCAAAGAGGTAAGTGTTGCCCCTTCATAAGTCTGGCCACCGATAGTGACGGCCGTACTGCCATAGGCAAATCCAGTATTCATATTAAATAATACGATAACAAGTGCTGTCATGGTGCATATAACAACCGTGTCTATAAATGGCTCTAGCAAGGCCACGAGGCCTTCTGATGCAGCATATTTTGTTTTTACAGCTGAATGTGCAATTGAAGCTGAACCCGCTCCTGCCTCATTGGAAAAAGCTGCTCTTCTGAAACCTATCACAAGAACTCCTATAAGTCCTCCAAGACCGGCCTGAGGATTAAAGGCTTCCTCTATTATCAATGAAATGGCATCACCCAGCATAGAAAAATTAGTTCCGATTACGATCAAACAGGCACCAACATAAATGATAGCCATCAGAGGTACAAGTTTTTCAGTGACAACAGCAATACGCTTTATACCACCAATGATGGTTACCCCAACAAGTACCGCAATAACCAATCCAATAATAAAACCTGACGAACCACCTGTCATACCAAATAATGAGGCTATTTGCGAAGCAGCCTGGTTGGACTGCGCCGCATTTCCTCCGCCAAATGAACCACCTATACAGAGGACAGCAAAAACCACTGCCAGTACTTTCCCTAATTTTGTGTAGCCCATATTATCCAGCCCCTTCGAAAGATAGTACATCGGTCCACCATACACCGTTCCGTTTTTGTCAATATCCCTGTATTGAACACCCAGTGTACACTCCGTAAACTTCAGCGTCATCCCCAGCAAACCGCTGATAATCATCCAAAAGGTAGCACCTGGCCCCCCCAGCGAAATGGCAATGGTAACTCCTGCAATATTCCCTAAGCCCACTGTACCGGACACGGCGGTAGCCAATGCCTGAAAATGACTCACTTCACCATGGTGACTTTCGTCTCTGATCGTACCGGCAATATCACCCTCAACGACTTCAAGGGTTTTTTCAGGATGAACCTCTGCAGCATCTCGGGACTCGATGTCATCATATTTACCTTGGACAACTCTAAGCGCCAAGCCAAATTTCCGGATATTTGGAAATCCAAAATAAAACGTAAAAAACAAACCTCCAAGGCTAAGTATTATAACGATAATTGGTATTTTGGTTTCTCCGAATGGCAAAGCATATAAAACGATGCTTTCAATGGCGTTGGCCAGAGGTGTAAAAGCTTCATTTATTCTTTCATCCAGTCCTTTTTCTACAGATTCCTGACTACCCTGAGCAAAGATTGATCCATTGAATAAAAGCAATAGCAACATAGACAAAAATCTGTAAAAAGTCATAACCAATTGTTTTGAGTGATCTAAAATGTGTTTCCCAAATGTAATATTAATTTTGCAAAGGGAAAAAAATAGCTGAATTAATTTAAATTAATCAATACGTTGGATAAAAAAGCTCCGGATAGTACTTCCTGTACAATATCGCCCAAAATTTACCCAGCAGCAAACCAAGGATAGTACCACCGATAATGTCCAGCGGATAATGAACTCCAACATATACCTGAGCAACAGATATGGCCCCAGCCCATACAAACAGCCACCCTCGCCGGCGGCGAAAAAGCGTTCCAATTGTATAAAATAAAAATGTTGCCAGGCCGAAGTGATTGGTGGCATGGGATGAAGTAAAACTAAAACCACTGCCGCAACGAACCCTGGTTATGACATCAAAATCATGTATAGAATTACACGGTCGTATGCGCTGTACAGACTTTTTGACAACATGGCTACTAACATAATCCGTCGTTCCAACTGTAAGCAGTGCAAACAAAACAAACCAGTATGCTTTTTTTCCAAAGTTCATAAAACTGAATGCAATTAAAAACACATATAATGGCGCCCAGAATATTTCCTTTCGCAGCAGGGGCATGACCAGATCAAGTAAATGATTAGTCCAACCGGAATTTACCCAGTGAAAAACTGCATAATCAAGTTCCAGTATATCAGACATACACCAACCATTTATTGACACTCAACATAAGATAATTTAAATATCTGTTCATAAAAGCACTGTAATCAAATTCAAAAATAATCATTTATCCAGGCAATGAACAATAAAAATATTGACTGGAAATGAACCAAGGGCTTTGATGCATAAAATTAGGCCCTATCTCAACAACCTCATATTTTCATCCTCGTCTCAAAAAGGTAAAATCAAAATACAGGATGCTGATACCTGCCTCCTTTGGATAGACAGCTATTACAGATTTATTTTAATTTTGAAATTTTACCCGGATTGCCCAAATAAATTCTGGTTCAATATTTAAAATGTAATCCGGGATTATTTTATAAATTTGGGCATCAAATAAAATAAATTCAATAATTGTCCGTTTAAAACCTGACTTTAATCCAACAAAATGATGCATTCACTGATTTTTACCGCATTTTTATTTTTTCAGTCTTTATACCCTTCTTTAAACCCCAATCCCAAGCCTTTTCCCTCCATTGATGTGAAGACGCTGGAAGGAAAGACAGTGAATACCAAAGATTACACCAATTCAGGCAAAATTACCATTGTGAGTTTTTGGGCTACCTGGTGTACTCCTTGCAAAAAAGAACTTGATGTGATCAGCGAGTTTTACCCTGAATGGGTAGAAAAATACAACATACAACTACTGGCGATAACCATTGATGATGCAAGAGGACTTACAAAAGTTCCTGCACTGGTAAAGTCCAAGTCATGGGAATTTACAGTACTTGCCGATGTTCGTCAGGAATTGATGCAAACCTTAAACTTTCAGACTATTCCACAAACTTTTCTGCTTGATGAAAATGGTCAGATTATGTACAGCCACAATGGTTATAATCCGGGAGACGAAATTAAGCTGGAAGAAGAAATCAGCAAGCTGGCTAAAAAGTAGTTTTTTTTTAATACAATTTTACTTTAGCCGACAGCCACCACCAGATTATACTCAGTATCATCAAAACAGACAAAGCAAAAGGGAGCGATACCGCCTCTGAAACAAAACCTATTATTACCGGACCAAATAAAAACCCACCCATCGCATAAGTATTCATCAGGGCGAGTCCACTGCCGTGAGGTAAATCAGGCACTCTGGATGCACTGCTATACAAGATGGGAGCGCAGCACGAAACGCCAAATCCGACAAGTGAGAAGCCTAAAATACTTGTTATAGTATACGGTAGAAAAATGGCTGTAGCTATCCCCACGCAAGTTAACACAGCACTATATCGAAGAATGGCATTCTCTCCAAACCGTGGGATCAATCCATCCCCCAAAAATCTGCCTAATGCCATGCACAAAGAATAACCGGAAAGCCCCCATCCAAAAAAATAAGGATTGGATTGAACCACCTCTTTCATATACAATGCTGTCCAGTCAGGCATAGACCCCTCTGTCATATTGACGCAAACAGAAATAATAATCATCAATACCATTGTCATTCCCGGAAATTTCCACATTCCATTTCTATTGCCCGACTCGTCTGTGAGCATATCAGTCAGCGGGATGCTATTCAGTTTGTCAAAGTTCCAGAAAGCCAGTAGCAGACCTGCGGCGCATACGGCTGTCATGTAGATCTGGGGTCCTAACCCAAACCCAAGTCCAATGCTTGCCCCGAGAGAACCAATCATCAAGCCTAGACTAAACATACCGTGGCTTGTAGACATGATGAGTTTTCCGGAATACTGCTGGTATGATGTGGCCATTGTATTTATTGAAATATTGAGGCTTGTGATACCTATACCCGAAAGGACCAGCCCTGTTGCCAGCAAATAAATATTCGAACTCGCCACCGGAATGAGGTAAAACAAGCAAATTAAAAACATACTTGCTTTCGTAAACCGTCGAATTCCGATTTTCTGAATTCCGGTAGCTGCAAAAGGATTAAATAGCATAGCTCCCAGCGGTATACTCAACAACAATAAACCCAGCTGGGCATCATCAAGGGTAAATTTTTCCTTAATTGTCGGAATCATTACTGCCCAGGAACCAAACAAACCACCTAAAAGGGCAAATCCAACCCCCACAGACCTGCAATGTCTATCCTTTAGATACATCAATACATGTTTCAAAATCCAAATTTTAAATCAAAATTACAAGAATCCTTTAAATGATTTGTGGTAAATGCCATTAATTCCATATTATATATGGAAGTTTTTACAAACAATATTTTTATACTATCAATAAAATTTTAAATGAAAAGAAATAATTACCTTTAGAAAATTTTATACCTTAAAATCAGTAATATGACCAGGAAGTTTACCATAATTTTGTTTTTAACCATCAGCAATTTGAGCCATAGTATAATTTTGAATGCGCAATCCAGTTTTTCAGATGATTTTGAAGCATATGCAGCCAATGCATTTTTATGTGTTTCCAACAGCAAGTGGAAAACTTGGGATAATAAGCCCGGTACGGCAACGGACGTAAAGGTTTCTGATGAAAAAGCCAAAAGCGGAACAAAAAGTCTGAAATTTGTTGCCGGCAGTGCTACTGGCGGGCCTACAGACATAGTACTTCCTTTCGGTGCCAGATATGCCACCGGGAGATTTATACTTAGTGTAGACATGCTGGTACCCAAGGACAAGAATGCATATTTTAACCTGCAGGGTACTACCACCGTTGGCCAGACATGGTCCTTAAACGGATTTTTCGAAGCGTCAGGTGCCCTTAGGCTGACAGGAAGTAATAATGCAGGCCTATTTTCTGCGGTATATCCTGTTGATCAGTGGTTTAATTTTAAGCTTGACATCAATCTTTCGGCAAATTCGTGGAAAGTACTTATTGACGATCAGTGTCAGGGTACATTTTCCAACAACACCAATGCCGTAGCTTCTCTAAACTTCTACCCTGTTGATGGTTCTTCGGCGTGGTTTGTAGACAACGTTTCATATCAGTATAGTTCTACTGCGCCAAGTGTTGCCAATGACGTTGCCGTTTCCAATTTGTCATGGAAGTCAGGAAGACTTACAGATACCGAAGATGTAGTATCATTCAATCTTAAAAACGGGGGTTCTCAGGCCATCAATTCAGTAGATCTTCTTGTTAAGAATAATGGACAGGAGGAAATGATATCCCTTTCTAATCTGGGATTGAGCTGGGGACAGTCAAAAGTCATAACTACCACTAAAACATTCAAACTGGAAGAAGGACAGAATCAAATCACGGTAGAAGTATTAAAATTAAACGGCACCTCCGGTGACCAGGAAGAGTGTAATAATAAAAGTCAGTTATTTCTTTCTGCCGTAACTCCTGCTCCCGATAAGGCTATCCTTGTGGAGGAAGGCACAGGTACCTGGTGCCAATGGTGTCCGCGCGGTGCTGTATTTATGGATTTGTTGAGCAAGAGATATCCAAAGAGATTTATCCCCATAGCCGTTCACAACAATGACCCGATGATGGTTCAGGCTTATGATGCACTTGTGCGGTCAACACCAGGATTTGCCGGATTTCCAAGTAGTGTCATTGACAGGTCAATTATTGTTGATCCTTCACAGATGGAAAATCCCTTCATAGACAGAATCGATACAGAGACCGTTGCCAAAATCAAGCCAGGAGCAAAATACAAGGCTGCTAACAATTCGCTGGATATTTCCGCAGAAATTGAATTCAAGAAGAGTGTCACCGGAGAATTTTGGGTAAATATGGTATTGACAGAAGATGGCGTGAGAGGAACCACTTCAGGATATAACCAATCCAATGCTTATGCCAATAATGCTGCAGGAGCTATGGGTGGATATGAATCACTTCCTAATCCGGTACCTGCCGCGCAAATGGTATATGAGCATGTAGCCAGAGCTATTTCCGGAATACAAAAAACAGCTGCCAATACGCTCAATGGCACTTTTGCAGAAGGAACAAAGCGCGTGGTAAACTTCAACATTCCACTCCCTCAGGGTGTAAATAAGGACAGCCTGCATATCATTCCGATACTACTTTCCAGTAATGGCTATGAAAATGCATCGATTGCAACATTGAAGGAGGCTGAAGACAACGGATTTTCCCTCAATGTGGAAAATATCATATATACAGAGAGTGTACAGGTCTACCCTAACCCTGCGTCAGATGTGGCTTATATACACCTTGAACTTAAGATTCCTACACAGATTCAGATTAGTATCAGAGATATTTCCGGAAGACTGATGTTTGAAAGAAATTATGGCAGACTGGAGGGAGATCAGATGTTTCCAGTAAATACGTATACACTTCAAAGTGGTATTTACTTCGCTGAAATCACTACCGATGAAGGATCACTGACTAAAAAAATAGTTGTAAACAGATAACAAAAAAAATAATCATTACGGCATTCCCTTATGGGGATGCCGTTTTATTTTTACAAGTATGGGCAGAACAATCATTACAGGAACCGGGCGTTATATTCCGGGCGAAATCATCACCAACAGAGATTTTGCAGCGCATGACTTTTATGATGAACATCACGAAAAAATACAGAGTCCGCCTGACGTAATTGCTGCTAAGTTTGAAGAAATCACAGGAATTTCCGAAAGAAGATATGCGGAAAAAGGGTTGGACACAAGTGATATGGCGCTCATTGCAGCAAAAATTGCCATCGAAGACAGCGGTATTGACCCGGAAACCCTGGATCAGATTATTTTTGCCCACAATTTTGGCAATGTTGTCAAACACACCATACAAATGGATGCCATACCTGCCCTGGCCTCAAGACTAAAGCAACAATTAAAGATTCAAAATCCAGACTGCGTGGCATATGACATACTCTTTGGGTGCCCCGGATGGCTTCAGGCCATGATTCAGGCCGATGCTTTTTTTAAGGCCGGTATTGCTAAAAAAGCACTGATTATAGGAAGCGAAACGCTGTCAAGAGTCATTGATCCATATGACAGGGACAGCATGATTTTTTCAGACGGAGCAGGCGCAACAATACTAGAATATAAAGAAGATATACCGGAGGGCAGCGACGAATCAGGCATTCTTGGATGCAGCGTACAATCACATTGTATGGATGAGGCCTATTACATTTATTATGGCAAATCAAATTTTCCGGATTCAGATCCCCGGATCAGGTATATCAAAATGAAAGGCAGGAAAGTATATGAATATGCCATCAAACATGTTCCGGCAGCGATGAAACAATGTCTCGAAAAAAGCGGTATCGATATATCGGAAGTTAAAAAAGTATTTATCCATCAGGCCAATGAAAAAATGGATGAAGGTATTATAAAATTACTTTACAGGCTCTACCAGAAAAGTGAAATCCCGCCAAATGTCATGCCGATGAGCATTCATAAACTTGGGAACAGCTCTGTTGCTACAGTACCCACCGTACTGGATCTCGTAAAGCGGGGAGATCTGCCGCCGCATGAACTCCAGAAGGGGGACATCATTCTTTTTGCTTCCGTAGGCGCAGGCATGAATATCAACGCGGTCTGTTACCGCTGGTAAAACTAAAAGTCACTGATTTTTCGTATCTTTGCATTTTTTAATGCTGGATAATGGCAAAGTTTTCCACCAAGGAAATAGTAAACAGAAAGGCAAAATTTGAATACCATTTCATTCAGGTATTCGAAGCAGGAATAGTGCTTACAGGGACAGAGGTAAAAGCATTAAGGGAAGGTCTTGGCAACCTTACAGATGCCTACTGCCTGTTTGACGATGGAAATAACCTGGTGGTGAAAAACATGCATATCTCAGAATATGATCATGGCAGTATTTACAATCACGATGCCCGCCGCGACAGAAGGCTTTTATTAAAAAAAAGTGAAATAAAAAAATTACTCCGAAAAGTGGAAGAAAAAGGCCTGACCATCATTCCATACAGACTGTTTTTCTCAGAGCGAGGCTTTGCCAAACTTGAAATCGCTCTTGCTCAAGGTAAAAAAGCATATGACAAACGTGACAGTTTAAAGGAAAAAGACCAGAAAAGAGAGCTGGAAAGACTAAAAAAGATTAAGCTCTAATCATCTTTTGTAGCTCATTTTACCTGCTACGTACTTTCAATGATGCAGGAAAGAGAGTTTTAAAACAAGCCACAGGGGTACTCAACCAATCACCAGACAAATCACTAATTGTCGAAAGGCATCTCGCTAATGAATTTATTCATTTGGATAAGGCATGATTACTGTACATTTATTAAAAATAAATCTGTTTGGTAATAAATGTGCCGCGGGATTGTTAAATTTGAAACGCAAACTTTCAAATTTTCATTTATATGCAATCATCAAGAAGAAAATTTATCACATCAGTTGGCAAAGCAACTGCAGCGGCAATGATTATCCCGGGGGGGCTAAAAGGTAATGATGCCACAACAACAGCAATACTTTTACGAAAAGAAAAATATACTGCAAATGACCATATCAACCTGGCCCTCATCGGTGCAGGCGGTATGGGACTGGCAGATACCAATACCGCTTTGCAGATACTGGGAGTTAAACTCGTGGCTGTCTGCGATCTTTACCAGGAACGCCTGGTTGCAGCTAAAAAACTATATGGCGATGATATTATGGTCACGGATGATTTTACAAAAATTCTTGCCAGAAAAGATATTGATGCGGTCATTGTTGCTACACCGGACCACTGGCACAAGGATATTTCAGTGGCTGCCATGCAACAGGGAAAATCTGTTTATTGCGAAAAACCAATGGTGCACAGCGTAGATGAAGGGCATGAAGTGGTTGAAACTCAGAAAAAATATAAAGTTGTATTTCAGGTAGGCAGTCAGGGCTTGAGTTCTCTCGGAAATGAAAAAGCCAAAGAATTACTCGCTCAGGGTGCTATAGGTAAACTCAATTATGCAGAAGGATTCTGGGCCAGAAATTCGCCTGAAGGCGCATGGCAATACCCTATACCCATGGATGCATCAGAAAAAAATGTCAACTGGCAGATGTTTTTGCACAAATACCCTCAGATACCATTCGATCCGAAGAGATTTTTCAGATGGCGCTGTTACAGAGATTACGGTACAGGCGTGTCGGGTGACTTATTTGTACATTTATTTTCCAGTCTTCATTTTATCACCAATTCAGCAGGCCCTGAAAAAATTGCTGCTATGGGAGGTATACGATACTGGAAAGATGGCAGGGAAGTTCCCGATATTCTTATCGGCATGTTTGATTATCCCAACACCAGGGAACATGATGCTTTCAATCTGTCACTGCGCGTTAATTTTGTCGATGGAACGGCAAGCAGCACCTACCTGAGACTTGTAGGCAACGAAGGGAGTATGGATGTGGAATGGGATAAAGTTACCCTTAAAAGAAACACCTCCTATGATCCGGTTGACGATCCATTGAGAAATACAAAATTATCAAGGGAAAGTCAAAAGGCAGAACGCAAGAAAATTCTTGCACCTGACACCATGGTTTATGAAGTTGAAAAAGATTACAGAGGAGCCCATTACGACCATTTCCATAATTTTTTCACGGCAGTCAGAAATAAAACATCAGTTGTAGAAGATGCATTGTTTGGATATCGCGCTGCAGCTCCGGCATTATTGTGCAATGACAGTTATTTTCAAAATAAATTTATTAACTGGGACCCTGTTCAATTAAAATTAAAGTAAGACACTTTCATTTTTGTGCAGGACCAAATTAAAATATACACTCATGCGTAAAATATTTTACACCCTTGCCTTAAGTATAGGCTATATTATGCTTTTTGCTCAACCACAAAATTCACTTTCACTGGCAGAGCGAAGAGACGGATGGCAATTGCTATTTGATGGAAAAAGCTTACAGGGATGGCGCCCTTACAAAAACAAGGAGGCTGATTCGTGGGGTGTCGCACAGGGCATGCTTTACTGTAAGGGAAGCGATACGGACAAAAGCGATTTGAGGGCCGACCTGGTAACAGAGGAAACATACAGTGATTTTGAATTAAGCCTGGAATGGAAACTTTCTCCTCAGGGAAATAGTGGTATCATGTACCACGTTTCCGAAAAATATAGTGCCGCCTATCTGAGCGGGCCTGAATATCAGATTATTGACGACAACAACTTCCCTAACCCGCTTGAAGCCTGGCAAAAGACAGCTGCTGACTATGCCATGTACACGCCACAAAATGTCAATCTGAAACCTATCGGTGAATTCAACCAAACCCGGATAGTAGTCAAAGGTCCCCATCGCGAATACTGGCTAAACGGCACCAAAGTCCTGGAATTTGAAGCCTGGTCACCAGACTGGAATCAGCGCAAAAAATCCGGAAAATGGAAAGATACACCCTCCTATGGGATGGAAAAATCAGGCCATATATGTCTGCAGGATCATGGCAGCGGCATCTGGTTTAAAAATATTAAAATCAGAAAATTGTAGTTTGCTAAATTCAATTTTACCTTGTATTTCATTTTTACAACCATATTAAGATAAAAATGAGTAAAGATGTGATTTTATCTGGTGGTCTCGCAAAAAATATAAATCAGAAAAACATCAATTAATTCAAATTAAATTTGAACATATTATGTGTTTTGTATTAAAAGCAAATTACCTCTTCTTGCTTGTTATTTGTAATCAGGCACAATTATAGTTACATTGTATGTTATAAAAATTCTCATGTCTATTTTTTTTTAAAAAAAATCCCACCTCCTTACAACCCGGGACTAAAATTTTGCGTCCTATTATATAGAAAGTATCGTTTCTATGAGTGAAGAGCAACTTCAGATATTACTTCCTGATTTAGTACAAAAGAACCGCAAATCGCAGGAGGCATTGTATCATGGTATGTCACCGGTATTGCTTGGTATTTGCTGCAGATACATTCAGGATAGACATATTGCTGAGGAGACGATGGTGAATACGCTTCTTCAGGTATTTACACACATACCCCAATACAAAGGTGAAGGTTCACTTAGAGGCTGGATGAAAAGAATTTGTGTTAATACCTGTATTTCGCAACTCAGAAAAAAAGAAAAGATAGATATATCTTCGATTGACCATGATACAGATTCTGAATATTTAGCTGTTACAGATCGAAATATGTCACCGCATGATATGGAGTTGCTCGACAACGCACTCAACAGTCTGCCTTTGGGATGCAAAGTTGTTTTTTCACTGTTTGCCATTGAAGGATATACTGTCGCAGAAATAGCTGATATGCTTGAATGCAGCCAGGGAAATGTCAAATCGCAGGTCTCCTATGCCAGAAAATTATTGAGTGCCTATCTTTTAAAGCATCACCCTGAATATATGCCCAAAAAAGTTCAATTAAACTACTAAATCAATGAGTATGTCTTCCAATTTTTTAGATCAGCTATACCGAAAATCTTTTGAAAACAAGCACGTTGTACCTTCTAATACGACATGGAATGATGTAGAGAAGTTGCTCAACAATGCCTCTCCACAAAAAAAAATAAAAAATGAATCTGTCCTGTTGATCATAACCTTTACCATACTTATGTCCAGCATAATGCTTTATATAATATGGCAACCGGACACAAAGACTAATAAGCCAGCAAACACAGAACTTCCGGCTAAGCCATATCATATCCCACAAAAGAAAAAAGACCTTTATGCCACATCAGGAGAGTCCCCTGCTGCCACACCCCTAAAAAATACCGTTTCAAAAAGCAAGCACCACCATAAAACATTTGTAAATAATGATTATAAACCTGAATCCACTGAAACGGAATCAACTTCCTCTTTGGTTTTGGCTGAAGACTATCCGGAGGTGCACCAGGACAATAATATACAAAATATTCAGCAGGCTGCCGCAATTGAACATCAGGTAATCATAAATCCTGAATTTCGTTTTAGAAAACTAAATATTACTGTAAAACAGGACATGCTGCTGGCTGACACCCCCGAACCTGTTTACGAAGAAAACATATTTCAGGAAGAAGCAGGTCTCCCTTCCAAGGTGCTGAAATCCCTGCAGGAAAGGGCAACCCAACTTTATATCACAGCAAGTGAACGAAATATCATTCATCAATAAACCACTAAATTCAGAATCATGACCATGCGAATTATTTTACTCATTAGTTTATTTATTCAGGTGTCCGTATCCGGACAAGTTAATCCGCCAGTTCCACCGGCGCCTCCCGCACCACCGATGCCACCTTCAGCTGAAAAAGGAGCTGACAAAGCATCCGATTTACAACTTGATCTGATGATCAATAAAATTAAGCAGATCATCAACGAACAAAATATGGCTTTGAACAAACAGATTGCGCAAATCGAAAAACTTCTGGAAGACAGAAATATTAATGCGTCGGAAGCTCAGGAAAAGATAGTAAAAACCAGAAAAGCGGTATCTGATTCAATCAACGTGTACCTTGAGCCTCTGGAGCGCGAAATGGAAATACTGATTGAGCAAAGAGCTGAAAAACTTGCAGAAAGACTGGCTAAGGAAGTTGAAGTCATTGTCTATAAATCCATAGAAAACCCTTCCAAAGCTGATGAATTGAAAGAGATACTCAAGCCATCAGATGACATGAAAATTATGACGAAAACAATTATTATCCGGGGTGACAGCACCACTGTCATCGAAAAGGAAGGATCGTCTGAAGGACAATTTGAAGATATTAAAATCAATGTAAATATTGAAAAAAATAATGACGAAAAGAAAGATAGCGTATCCAGGAAGAAAGATTTCCGAGGTGAAAAAAGGCTTACAAGTCAGTTTGTTTTTGCCAGCGGCATAAACACCTTACTGGATGATGAGGGTCTGGAATATCTCGAAGAATCGCCATTCAGGCTACGAAATTCCAGATTTTATGAAATAGGTATTACCAATAAAATAAGATTGTTAAAAAAATCCAGTTTTTTACAGCTTAAATTTGGCCTTTCTTTCAATATTCACAATGTAAGACCCGAAAAAAATCAATACTTCACTACGGCAAATGCGGGCCAGGATCAAATTCCCGTTTTGGCTAAAGACCTGCGAGAGTATGAAAAAGATGCATATTTCAGAACCGGTCAGCTGGTGGTTCCTGTTTACCTTGAATTCGATTTCAGTCCATCCAGAAAAAATGCAGAGGGAATCAAAATAATAAAATCACAGAGATCTTTTAGGTTGGGAGTGGGCGGATATACAGGATTTCAGTTTGACAGTCGCCAGATAATCAATTATAGTGTAGATAAAACAGACTTCAGGGAAATACAATACGGAGGCTTTAATACGGACCGTATTGTTTATGGATTGGGCTCTTACATAGGATTCAGAGATGTAAGCCTGTATGCCAAGTACGACTTCAACAATTTGTTCAGAAACAGAGGCCTGAATGATGACGATGATTTGCACAATTTCTCACTTGGACTGAGGTTTGATTTGCACTGATTTTACATAATGCCAAAATATCCGGCCGCATGATTATACAAAGTCAGCGACTGCAATAATTTTAAGTTGACATAAAAAATAGGATGTATGAATACATACATCCTATTATATTAATACGTGATGAGGTCTATCTTTTAGTCATACATACCAAATATTAGCTTATATCTGATTATAGCAGGTTAAATAAGGCCTTTATTTGCCAGCCCGACGTGTAAAAGCAAATTTTACATTGTCGTAATAAAACTGCTCCAGCCACCAAAATCTGTAAGTTTCCGGGATTTCAACATTAAAATCTTTGCTAGCAGTATTGGTGTTTTTATCAAGCTGATCTGCAGCCGCGAGTACATCCGAAATATAATTTGATGTGGAGCGTATCATATTTTTCAACCCTACGTCACCAGGAACAATCCATTTTATAGACCAGTCTGACATTTCTGCCAAAATCGAAATCCATGATTCAGGATTGCCATCAGGAAGGTAAGGATGAAAGTCTCCGGTAACCAGATCTGCAGCAAAAAGCAATTGTTCTTCGGGCAGATATACAACTACATCGCTTGGTGTGTGGCCGGCACCCATCTCCAGAATTTCAAGCTTTCTTCCGTCGCCCAGGAGCATTTTTTTTCGAATGTAACATCCGGTATCCTGGTAACAATTTCATTTTTACTCCGGGCGAGGGCACAGAAATACGGTTGCATCATTTTGAGGACCAAAAAACGCCCGTCCAGCGTATCACCTTTAAATTCTGATTTCAATGCTGTAAACCTGCTGCAATACCCGGGAGCATAATTGCTTTCAGCCGCAATAGCCTTAGGTTCTTCACTGGCAATAAGCTCAGCAGTTATCTTTGAAGCCACAATTTTGACATCGCTGCCAAAAACCTGATTACACCTTACGTGGTCATTGTGGTAATGTGTATTTATCACGTACCTGACAGGAGGTAGTTTCTGAGCTGCTATCCACTTCACAATTCCCTCAGCAGCAACTGGTGTCATAAATGGATCAATAATTACAGTATAATCCCCCATATCAATTATGCCTCCATTGCAGATACCTTCCCCTCAAAATACATGTATGCAGGCAAAAACCCCATTGGCAAGCTTCCGTACTGTAAAATGAGGGGTATTGTCAACCAAAGGCTGCGCTTTAGCATCCGTATCTGAAAACAAGCAAAAACAAATTATTTTAAAAACTAAAATCAAGCGAAAGACCATACAAAAGGTATTACTTACTGTTTAAAAATATAATTTTAATAAACAATATAAAAACCTAATTTATTTGCATTTTATACAAATAAATTAACAAAACATGGAATAAAATCCAGAATCAGAAAAATTAAATATGGCTTACAAATAATTAATCCGGAAAAATGAAGCACTATTGTGGCTGAAAAAATCTGATGTAATCCACAATCATACTTTGGGGAAAAGGCGTAGTATTGTCAGGACTACCCGGGAGGTTTCCACCTACGGCTACATTTAGAATAAAAAAGAAATTTTTGTTAAAGGGATAAGGAATATTTCCCAGCGTAGCGGGGGTGATTGTGTGATATAACTGGTCATCTATATACATTTCAATTAAGTTTTCCTTCCATACCATGGAAAAAACATGAAATTCATTATGAAAAGATTTTTCACCCTCTAAAAAGAAGTACTTTGACCGCAGCTGACGCTGATCCGGACTTGGGCCGAAATGTACGGTGCTAAAAGCTCTTTTGGGCTGGTCACCTGTGAATTCCATGATATCAATTTCCCCGCATGCCGGCCAGCCGACAGAAGTTATATTGGTTCCAAGCATCCAGATTGCAGGCCATAATCCCTGCCCTACGGGTAATGCAGCGCGAACATCCACCCTTCCAAATTTAAAGGATTTCTTACCCTGGGTTTTTATTCTGGACGAAGTAAAATTACTATTACCAAATTTTTGAGCCTTTGCCGTGATTACCAGATGTCCATTTACCAGAGTCGTATTGTCATCTCTGTAATATTGAAGTTCATTATTGCCCCAGCCTCCATTACCTGTTCCGGTTTCGAAAACCCAGTTATTTAAATTTAAAGCGGTAGAATCAAATTCATCTGCCCAAACAAGTTTGTAGCCCGGATAAGTTGTTGGAGTTTTATATCCTGATGCAGGTATCTGCAATCCTGCAGTATTGTCATCATCATCCAGAATCGTAACAGTTTGCTTCTGGTTATTGAGCTGTAAATTGATAGGATTATAATATTGAATTATAAAGGATTCTTTGCCTTCTCGGGCTCCATCACCTACGATCAAAAATTGTAAAACGGCAGTTGACTTCTCCGGGCTAAATACAATTTTGCTATCGGACAGCAACTTGTAATCAATATCTGCCGATGCAGAGCCTTGCAAAACCGAAAAACGGACTATAGCATTGGTTTTGTTATCTCCAACCAATCTTACCACAACATCCAGCGTATCATCAATGTCTTGCTCAGCCACCTCAACATCTTCAAACTGTAATACGGGCAGATTTTCGTACACCGGAGATCCGTCAGGATCCTCGATACATCCTGACACACAAATCATTACAGCAAATATGGAAGCTAAAGTAAATTTAAATATGCTTGTCATTCTTTGTTTTTTTATTCTTATTTTTTCAATATTATGGTACTGCTGTAAAAGTAAGTTCAAACCATCCCTCCGCAGCAGGTTCGCCTGCAGGATTTCGTAATCTTGCTCTTACTACCAGCTCTTTTTCAGTAAGCTTAACAATATCGAGGACATTATCAGCATCCCATACGCCCATAAACTGGTCATTTTGCAATATAATCTGATCCCTTCCACCAGCACCCGTGCCTTCAGAAAATATAAAATCGCTCACCCCAAAATTGACAGACTGCACTTTGTAACCATCCCAGGGGTTTACAGAACCACCCTGATTCCTGTTCTCAAATACAAGGTTATCAAAAGTAAAACAAAAACGATCATCGTATTGTGCATTCTGCAGACCTCCAACGGGTGAGGAGTACCAGGAAAAATCATTATATCCTGGACCTACCTTTACTGCACCGGCACTTTGAACGAAGGTCCAGCATTTTCCTTCAGGCAGACAATTTCCGGTAAGCAGTGCCAGGTCATCACTGCAGCTAAGTGGTGCATCCTGCAAAATAGAAATTTTCTTTTTGGTCGACGCAGAACCTGTTTTATCAGAAGCAGACGCATGTAAGGTGATAAAATAATCCCCGGCTTTGGGATACAGAATGGTATCCTTAAATTTCCGTGAATTTTTTGGTGTTGCGCCTGGCAATTCCCACAATACCTGAAATGCATTATTGGTTATAGCCGAAATCTCTATTTTATTCGGGTTGTCCTGCAGAGGCGCAACAGAAAAATCAGGTGGTTGTGGAACGCCCATGATGGCGAATTGATCGACGCGTTCAGGTTCACAACTCAAAAGTATTGCTACAGAAGAAATGGAGCATAAAGCAAAAAATATATTTATACGCATAATTAGATTTTCAATGTAGTTAATAACCTGGATTTTGAATAACTGCTCCGCGTGAAGCCTGGATCTGTGACTGCGGCACGGGAAAGAGCTCGTTGATGCCGGATTTAAATCCCAATGGACCTAATTTGGCTGCCGCTCTGCCAGTTCTCACAAGATCAAAAAACCGGTGAGCTTCCAGTCCAAGCTCGATTCGCCTTTCGCGATAAATAGCTTCCAGCAAAGCGCTCCCAGTAAGCTGTATGGCTGGTATTCCGACCCTTTCTCTTACCTGATTCAGAGATTGTCTTGCCTGCGCTTCATTGCCAGCATGAAAACTGGATTCTGCATGCATCAGCAATACATCTGCATACCTGATGACCCTGTCATTTGACCCTCCATTTGGGTTAGGATCGCCAAAGGGCGCATCTTCGCTTTTATTACTGAAATATTTTTTTGGATAATACAGATATGGCAAACCACCAGTGGCTTCGATGGTAAAAATTCCACGGTCGCCCATAGGTTCACCTACCCTGAAAACAGTGGACTTTAAGCGAGGATCTTCAAAGCCTTCCTTGAAAAATTCATCTACAAAGTCCTGTGTTGGAATATTAAAGCCAAACCCTCCAAACTGCCCTCTTGCCCGGGTAAAAACATTTGTAAAAGTTCCCTCGTTGGCATTGTTTTTACCCCAATTGCCTCCGGATGCATTCATGTATTGAATTTCAAATACGGACTCTTCATTATTTTCGCCATAAAGCGGAAAAATATCAGCATAATCAGGTACCAGCCGATATTCACCGGATTGAATAACTGTCTCCGTAGCCTGCTTGGCATCTGACCATTTGTTTCGCCACAAATACGCTTTTGCAAGCAATGCCAAAGCTGAGCCCTGGGTAATCCTGCCTAAATCTGATGCGGCATATTCACTTCTTTTCCAAAGGTCAGCAGAAGCCTCTTTCAGATCTTTCTCAATAAAATCCCAGATTTTTTCTGCCGAAGCCCTGGGAAGATTATATTCTGAAGGAGGTAGCACTTTATCAACCAATGGAACACCACCAAACATCGTAACCAGGTTGTAGTAATTCCATGCCCGTATAAATTTAGCTTCGCCAAGGATTCTGGCCTTGAGTTTGGGATCCATAGAAATACCGGGAACCTTGGCAAGGACTACATTTGCCCTGTAAATACCTTCATAGCTGGCACCCCACTCACTTTCGAGCAAGTCCGTATTGACAGGACCGTTAAAATTTTCCAGTTGTAACAGGGTGTTCATATCATTATCGCCTGATCCGCCTTTTACAGCATCATCAGACATGATATCCCCCCAAAACCATCGGAAATGGCCAGCCGGAGAAAGCTGGAACTGCAAGGTAGCATAGGCTGCATTTATTGCAGCAATAGCATCAGCTTCCGTTTTATAAAAATTCTCTTCCGTAACACCAATAATAGGCTTTCTTTCCAGAAAATCCTTTTCACAGGATGTCATAACAAGCCCACAGGTAACTGACAAATAAAAACCAAAGAGTATTCGGTAATTCATAAATGTATTTTTACTTTTTTACACTTTTAGAAACAGATTATCAACAGGTTATGTATTAAATATTCGTTATATTAATGCTCACTGAACATATTGCTTTTAAATTTTGCCATTATTAAAATGACAGTTGCATGCCACACATAAAAGTCCTTGCCTGAGGATAAAAACCTCTGTCAATACCGATTTCCAGATTGCCACCGATATTTCCAATCTCAGGGTCCAGCCCGGAATAACCGGTAAATGTGAGCAGGTTTGCCGCGGAAACATATACTTTTGCCTTGTTCAATTTCAATCTTTTCAGAACCCTTTGATTCAGATTATACCCAATCAGCAGATTTTTTATCCGCGCATAGGAACCATCTTCTACAAACCTGTCCGAAATTCTTGCATTCTGATTTGGATCATTTAGACTGACCCGCGGGTATTCGTTGGATGTTCCAGGTCCTGTCCATCTGTTTAAAACAGAGGAAGGTCGGTTGACATATCCAAAGTCGTATCTCGTGGTATTAACATAAATATCATTGCCCTGACTGCCCTGGATATTCATACTTAGTTCGAGTCCTTTCCATTCCATAAAAACAGAAAACCCATAAGTAAAATCGGGCGTAGGATTGCCAATATAGGTCTTGTCGTTGATATCAATAATACCATTGCCATCAAGATCCTTAAACTTAATATCCCCTGGTGCAGTGCCGGTATTTTGAAAAGCATGCGATTTAATTTCATCTGCATCCTGAAAAATACCTTCCATGACATACCCATAAAAGGAACCTACAGGATGTCCAACATCCGTCCTTGCTACCCTATCATTGGCAGATTGGATGTAGCCCGAAAATACCGGTTCGCCTCCAAGCCCAAGTCCTGTGACTTTACTATTGACAAATGAAATATTGCCACCAAAATTATATTTAATCTTCCCTAAAGTTGATCTGTAATTGGAAGCCAGCTCAAAACCCCTGTTTTCAGCATCAGCTATGTTCTGAATAGGCGGTGCCGTACCCGCAATCAGGGGTATGGGTGCAGCATACAACATGTCACTTGTCGCCTTGATGTAATAGTCCGCATTGATATTCCACTTTCCATCCAAAAGTTCGGCATCCAGGCCCACATTGGTCTGTGTACTGGTTTCCCATTTCAAATCCGGATTAGAAGAGGTAAGCGCAACACTTCCGTTAGTGATGATTTCTCCCGGGCCAAAGACATAATTTTGTCCTGAGAGCACCACAGTAGTAAAACTATACTCCCCTATTCTGTCATTACCATTTTGGCCCCAGCTCGCCCTGAGTTTCAGATAACTAAGTGCGTCCAGATTCCAGAAAGACTCTTTTGTCAGTACCCAGCCTGCAGAAAATGAAGGGAAATACCCAAACCTGTTATTGGCACCAAAGCGTGACGAACCGTCCGCCCTCAATGTAGCCGAAAACAGATATTTTCCATCAAAATCATAATTGGTTTTCATAAAATATGACAAAAGGGATGAAGCGGCTGCAAATTGATATGGCCTTGCAGAAGCAGGATCAATAGTATTGGACACATAGGCATCTTTTGGGTCATTAGAGGGCAGATTGGTATTGCTTCCGCCATTTCCGTCATATCTGTTGAGTATGGCCCCCGTACCCGCAATTCCGGTGATATTATGCTTTTTTAAAAAGGTGTTTTGCCAGGTCAATACATGTTCCATTTGTTTATTATTCCAAAGGAAATTCCCGAAGGCTACGCTATTTATAAGGTTTTTTTCTGCTGCAGGAGCCTCGCTGATTTGTGGGATGTTGCTCAAATCAAATCTTGGGTTAAAAATATTCTGCTGAGCAAAAGTGATATCCAATCCTGCTGTTGATCTGAAGGTAAATCCTTTGCCAAGATTAATGTTGGCAAATACATTACCAACCATGCGATAACTTTGCCACCGGTTAAAAGTCTGTTCGATTCCATTGACCGGGTTTGCAATGTCTGTATCTGCATAGTTGGAATAAGCAAATGTGCCATCACTTTTACGAACAGGAGTGATAGGATCCATATTAATTGCCCGTATTAGCGGGGAATTATATTCGTTGTTTTCAGAGAGGCCATTGCGCTGAAGCCAGGTAAAACCGATATTGTTTCCAAATTCAAGCCATTTTTTTACTTCATAAGTACTATTGAGGCGTGCAGAAATTCTTTGAAAGTTGGCCTTGGGTCCGCCAACAATACCATCCTGAGAAAAATAATTGGCTGTAACAGTATGCGACGCATTATTCCCTCCGCTTTGTGCAGTTACCTGATGGCTGGAAATTGGTACAGTCTGGAAAATGGCTTCCTGCCAGTCAGTTCCCTTTCCCAGCGCATCGGGATTGGCAAATTCAAGAGGTGGCGTCTTGCCGGCCGCAATATGGGCTTCGTTTTGAATGATGGCATATTCGCGTGCATCGAGCAGATCAAGCAGTCGGGCCACACGCTGAACACCATAATAGCCTTCATACGTCACCCTGCCTTCCTGTCCCTTTTTACTTCCTTTAGTTGTAATAAGAACAACACCATTGGCCCCACGGGAACCATATATGGCGGCAGAGGCAGCATCTTTAAGAACACTGATGTTTTCAATATCCCCGGGATTTAAATAATCAAGTCCTTCTACTGGTACACCATCCACGATGTATAAGGGATCACTGTTGTTGATAGTGCCAACTCCTCGAACTCTCACGGTAAGAGGACTGCCGGGAGAGCCGGAAACCTGTGCAACCTGTACGCCTGCTGTCTGACCCTGCAGGGCTTGCTCCACCCTCAGGATTGGCTTTTCAGCAATATCTTCCGAACCCAGACTTGATACACTCCCGCTGATATTTGATTTTTTCTGTGCTGTATAACCTGTAATGACAACTTCATCCAATTCAGAAGCTGATGGCTCAAGCACAACATCTATAAATCGCTGAGCACCTACGGTAACTTTAGTTCTTACATATCCAACATATGAAAATTCAAGAATTGCTGCTTCATTTCGAACGACAATTGTGTATTTGCCATCGATATCCGTTACTGCACCGTTTAAAGGCGCACCAGCTTCTGAAATACTAACGCCAATCGCAGGATCGCCATTTTCCAGCTTAACCAAACCGCTAACACTTACCTGTGCCTTTAATGATAAGAGGCACCCTAAAAATAAAAAAACAACAATATTCTGACGCATTATTATGGAATAACCTATTTCAAAAAAAAACAGGAAAACACCAAAAGGCATTTTCCTGTAATACATTATAGTTTTATAAACTTCATTGTCTGAGATGTTCCATCAATGATAGTGGAAATGTAATGAAAACCGGAAGGTAATGTCTGAACATCAATCCATTCGGTTTGCTTTCCGGAACTGATCCTAAGTTCATTTGTGAGCTTTCCGGTTAAATCTGTAATCTTAATGACATATTGTGCAGGTACATTTTGTCCAAAGTCAAGACCAATGAAGCCATTTCCTGTAGGGTTGTTCAATAAAGCAAATTTGTATATACTTCCATTTTCCTCTGTGGAAGAAGAGGTACAACCTACATTGTCGGAACACAAGCCAAAACACGAACTATAAACGGTATTTGTTGAGACCGGTCCCAGAAAACGGTCATTATAATTATTTGGATTGGCGCACGAAAGACCTTCAATATTTTCTTTACAACTGTAATCGGGGCATGGACCATTGGCAAAAGTAAAGTACGACGAAAATCCTTTCTTTCGAGGAACTACGATTTCATACACCTTATCTCCGTCAGGATCCTGCATTTTGTATCTTCCTCCAGGAACATCAAAATTACCACCTCCTGCTATCCAGACACCATCCGGAGAAGGAGTTACAGTTCCCATACCAAGCCTGAACGTGATTCCGACCTCTTCACCGCAGGCATAGCAACTATTGTAGCAGAATTCCGGAATATCAGCATCGCCACCCACGAGAAGTAACCTGTTTGTAAAAATATCGGTTGTCTTAGTGCACTCTTCTGTACCTAAAAACGACTCCTGCTTAGCCCAGTTATCTAAAGTAATTTTATACTCATAGGCTCCATTGTTGAGTTCGAGGGTTCCCTCCCATATTCCGTCTTCGTCTGTATCCTGCAAAGGATTGGCATCACCTGACCAGCCATTAAAGGAACCACTGATAAAAACTTTGTCAAAGCTCGAAGTATAGTTATTCATATTAACTTTGAAATTCAATTTTCGAACCGGTGGTGCTCCCCCTGACTTTACTACAAGATCATCAAAGTAGGAAATAACATCTGTACCTGTTCCGGGATTTCCGAAATCAAAAAATAATACAACCGTTTTATAAACTGAATTTGCCGCTTCAAATGGAGCTTCAAGTGAAGGCAGGGAAGCATCAAAACAAAGTTCCTCCCATTCATTGATTTTTGTGTTGGAAACTTTCTGAATCCAGTTGGGCTTACCACTGGTGGAGCCCTCCAGCTTAAGTGCCAGGTTTCCGATGTGATCCATATGTACCTTGATACAAATTTTACTTCCGGCAAGAAGTTCTATTGGTTTCATCGGATTTGGATTGGAATAAGCTCCAGCCCATACTTCTGCCACTGCCGGCTTGGTAAATTTTGATACTTTAGTGCTGGTATTTATTCCTGAAGCATTTGGGTTGTCAATAACCTGTGTACTTTGACCGTCAAGCGGGCTTCCGAAATATGTAAAATTAGTACTGGTTTCTCCTGATTCATAATCCAGTATGGTTGTTACGATAATTTCCGGCTGTGGACGTGTGATGTCATCAAAGTAAAATGTAACATCAGAAGATGGAGAGGGCTGAAGAAAATCAAAAAAGAGTACGATTTGTCCAAAAGATTTTCCAGCTGCAGGCAACTTGGAATCTTCGAGCGATGGCACTGTGAGATCAAAGCACAACTCCGCCCATTCATTGGGTGTGGTGTATTCCTGGGTTGTGATCCAGTTTTCTCCTCCCCCTACGGGTTGTTCGAGCTTAAGAGCTACATTTCCTACATGGTCAGTAAGTACCTTAATACAGACTTTTCCTCCGGCAGTCGCATCAAATGGTGTTGATGGTGCAGGGTTGGCAAAACCACCTGCCCATACCTGGGCACCTGCAGCTCTGACATATTTGCCAACCTGCGCTGATGTGTTTTTACCACCTGACAAGGGATTGCTGACTACCGATGTCAACTGAGGCTCGAGGCTACTTCCAAAGTACTGGAAACTCAGCGTATTCTCCGGTGTTTCAAAATCGTAAGTTTCCTGGGAAAATAATTGCTGCTGAAATAAGCAGAAAATAAATACAATTAGGCAAACGTGTTTCATACTACGGCTTTAATGATTAGTAAATGATTGATTAGCATAAAATACAAATTTAATCAGCCATAACATGACACGTGATTAAATTGACTACATCAACACTACATCACGTCAAAAAAAGATATACATCATTATCTGTCCAATTGTAAATAATTTTTCTACATTTATCATTAAATTCCACACATCAATCATGCATCAGCCTTCGGTTTTTGACATCATAATACATTTCTGTAACTATATCATTCTAACATAGAATCTACCCTAAAATTGATATATATTGAAAAAAGTTATTTCAAATATCATAGTATGTCTTATTGTATCCATTCTTCCAACAGGTGGAAAATCTCAGACAACACTTACGAGCAATCCATATATCATCAATTATGATAAATCGATGTATGCAGGGGGTACGGAAAACTGGGACATGCATGCCACAGATGATGGCTATATTTATTCAGCCAATAACGAGGGATTGCTGGTGTTTAACGGAGCGAACTGGAAAAAGTACACTTTGCCCAACAATACGATCGTGCGTTCAATGGCTGTAGATCCGAAAAATAATCGAATTTATGCTGGAGGTCAGGATGAAATCGGATTTTTTCAAAAGGATCAGAGTGGTTCATTCCACTTCACCAGCATAAAATCAAAAATGCCTTCAGAATTTACTTCATTTGAGGATGTATGGGATATGCAGACCATGAACGGCATACTTTATTTCCGGACCATGCAGCAGGTTTTCAAGTTTGATGGTAAAAACATTCATCAATTGAATACCAGAGGCTTACAAATAACCCTGTTGCGGTGTCATAATGGGAAAATTTATATAGCTGATACGGAAACGGGAATCTTTATGATAAAAAATAATCAAATTGAGCAATTACCGGGCAGCAACATTTTTAAGAAAAAACGGATATCAGATTTGTTTTTTGACAAATCAGGGTTGATTATCATCACAGAAAAAAACGGATTATATATTCAGCAGAATAATCAGTTTAGTGTCTTTCATAACAGCGAATTAGTAAGTAGCGCATTGCTTACCTCTGCCATTCAAACGAAAGACAGCCTTATTGTTCTGGGCTCTGTACTCAAGGGTCTTCTATTTTTAAACAGACAGGGTAAATACCTTTACAGCATTGATAAAAAACAGGGATTGCAGAATAATAATGTCATTTCAATGACATCTGATTTTAACGGAAATATTTGGACTGGTACCAGCAACGGGATCGACCAGATATTAATCAATTCACCATATACGATCATGTATCCCGACCTTGAGCTGGAAGGCAGTGTTTATGGGGTAAGATTATATAACAACAGGCTTTATGCCGGAACGAACAATGGTCTTTACTACACAGAATGGAGTCCGGATAAGCAAAAAATAAAGACCCGCCCCTTTCAGAAAGTAAAAAACTCTGATGGCCAGGTTTGGGCACTTGATGAAGTAAATGGAGATTTGTTTATGTGTCACAATGAAGGCTTATTCCAGATAAAGGAAGGCCAGGCTACAAAAATTTCAAAAGATCTTGTCGGAGCATGGCGCTGCATAAATACAGACAGCTCCTCCTCGTTTATTGCAGGAACATACAAAGGTTTCCAGCTGTATAAAAAGATCAACGGAAAATGGACTTTTCAAAAATACCTGGAAGGATTTAGAGAATCAGCACGGATCATTGCCCTGGACGATAAAAATCATGTATGGGTGTCACACCCCTACAGAGGTGTCTATCAACTGGTCATAAATATAGCCCAACAGAAAATCCAATCCTTAAAAATATTTGGAAAGCAGGAAGGCCTCACGGATGTTTTATCCAATTATGTGACCACTTTAAACAGCAACATATTTGTCAACAGCAAAGATGGTCTTTATACCTTCAAAAAAGAGGAAGCAAAATTTGAAAAAGAACATGAGTTATCTGCATTACTGGACGAAAAGAAAATAACAAGAAGATTGTTTCAAAGTCATCCCGAATATATCTGGTATGTAAAAGAGGCAGAAACCGGAATGCTACGCGTAAAGGATTCTCCTACATCAAAATCAACAACCAGATATCTCACTTCATTTTTAAACGACAAACTTACGGGCGGATTCGAAAATATATATTCTGTAAATGAATCCGAAACATTTATCTGCACTGATAAGGGGTTAATATTGATGAATGCGGATAAATTTTTTAAGATACAATCCGTAGCTGTAAGATTAAACAAAATAACGGTATTGGACAGGGAAAATGAAATTCAGATGAGCGAAGGTATGAAAGAATCCAATCTGACGCCCGTTAGTTTCGAACATCATCAAAGTACATTGTTTTTTTCTATGGGAAGCAACCAGCTTGACCCAACCACACCTGTAAGTTTTTCAAGCATTCTGGAAGGCGCTGAGGAAAAATGGACAGACTGGAACTATGACACAGAAAGGTCATTTCACTCCTTAAAACCAGGAAAGTATACCTTTAAGATAAAAGCTAAATCATCTGATGGTGCCATCAGTCCGGAAATAAAGTTTTCATTTGTCATAAGGAAGCCTTTTTATCTGTCCAATACTTTTATTTTGTGCTACGTTGTCATCTTTATCATTGCAGTCCGGGCATTGATCAGATACCTCGATAAAAAACATGAAACTGAAAAACAGCAGTTGATTTCAGATATTGAAGCTACGGAAGCAAAAGTTGAATTTTTACAGGAAGAAAAATTACAGGCAGAGATTGATTTTAAAAACAAGGAACTGGCTTTATCAACCATGCACATTGTACAGAAAAACGAAGTTCTTTCCAGGGTTAGGCAGGAACTCGATTACACGCTGAGTCATACCGCTGAACAAAGTACTAAATCCAATTTAAAAAACATCATCCATCTACTTTCTGACGATCAGCGTCTGGAAGAAGACTGGGAGAGCTTTGCTTTGCATTTTGACCAGGTGCACACCGATTTTCTGAGGAGAATAAGGGAAAAGTTTCCGCAACTTTCCAATAAAGATCTTAAACTTTGTGCCTATCTTCGGATGAACCTTACCACAAAAGAAATCGCCCCTTTGCTCAATATTTCATTTCGCGGTGTTGAAATTAGCCGATACAGGCTGCGTAAAAAAATGAATCTGCCTACGGAAGAAAACTTAAACGACTTTATGATAAAGTTTTAGTCAAATCTATTAAATCAGCGGTTAATTTTAATGGATACTCGCATTCCAAAA